>Ga0208544_10000085_pt1 | contig 70569 bp, 57 predicted proteins | sample DEB08_DNA_9_FD_184526 | JGI IMG/M metagenome (GOLD analysis project Ga0208544, IMG submission 184526) | Aqueous microbial communities from the Delaware River and Bay under freshwater to marine salinity gradient to study organic matter... | ecosystem: Environmental > Aquatic > Marine > Coastal ...
GCTCGTCCGTAATGACTTGGGTGTCCTCATTATGATAAGCCGCAAAAAGCGTCTCAGTAAACTGATCCAGCACGCTAAGCAGCTTCTCATCCGCCTGCTCAATACGAAGATGTAAACGTTCTTTAATGAGATCAACACCCATGACTTTGACTTTTGATTGATAAGTTGTTAGTTCCATAAAGATAACGGTTTTATGATGAAAAATGATTCCTCACTTTTGATTATTTTAGTGGGTAGATACTATACTACCGAAAGTGGGTCAATTCCGCCCCCCGTTTTTCTCTGTGCAACCTCAACCACCAGGTCTGTTACGAAGTTGGGTGGAGGATATATTTCCTTTAGCCCAAAACACGACAATTATCCGTAATTTCGCGGGTATGACCGCAAAGCCACCCCCGCAGGCCGATTTGCCCAGCATGCTGTACCACGAACTGTACAAGATCATGTCCCACCCGACGTTGCCAGCGGCTGGGCAAACGGAGGCGACGTTGCAGCTCGTGAACCTGATCTTTCAGGAGGCTACCCGCCGCGAGAAGTTGCCCTTTACCACCCATTTTGCCCGCATGGCCTACGCGGCACACCAGTATGCCCTGCCCAAGCCGCTGCAGTATTACGTGTACCTGTTTCGGCGGCTGGCCCGGCAAAACCAGCAAGCCGAGGCCGAAAGCACCGTGCAACTGGGCGCCAAGGTGACGGCCGAGCTCATCCTGGCCATCTGGCGGGCGACGCCGCCCGCGGAACTGGCCGAGATATTGCCTCTGGAGTGGTCGTTGCCCATGCAGGAAGTGGCCGTGGCCGCCTTCCGACCGGTAGCGCGGGTGCTGGTGCTGGCCGACGATGAGGCCCAGGAACAACTGCTGGCGCGCGACCAGGACTACCCCGAACAGGAGGTGCGCATCCAGTACCACCTGGCCGAACGCAACGAAATGTTTACCCCCACCATCTCGGTGATGCGCAAGGTGACGGGCTTCCCCATTACCCTCAACCTGCTCGACGTGGAGGTGGGCGTCGACGGCATCTACCGGCCCCGCGGCTTTGTGCTGGAACCCGATTTCCTGGTCGACGTTTCGGCGGTTGCCGACGGATTCCAAAACGGAACCACCCATCCCTGGGGCTACCTGCTCAAAAAGTTTCTGCCTTTCGAGCAGAGCCTGCCCCTCATGCTGGGTAATATCGCCAACTTCTTCCTCGACGAGCTGATGACCAACCCCGAGGTGACTTATCGGGAACTGACTAGCAAAATTTTCAACCTCAACCCCTTGGCATTCTGCTGTTTCACCGATAAAGAGGTCCGCGAACTGATGGGCCGCGCCCAGGGGCATTTTGTGCGGCTCCAGCAAATGGCGGTCCAGGGCTTCCAGGACGAAGGCATGAACAGCGAATATTGCTACCTGGAACCGACCTTCTACAGCGAGCGCTACGGCCTGCAAGGCCGCCTCGACTTGCTTTACCGCAGCCCGCAAGACGGTGGCCGTACCGCCATCGTGGAACTCAAGAGCGGCAAACCGTTCATGCCCAATATCCACGGCATCAGCCCGAACCACTACATCCAGACCGTGCTCTACGATTTCCTGGTGCGCTCGGCCTTCGGCAGCGCTACCAACGTGGGGTGCTACATCCTCTACAGCGGGCAGGAAGATCGCCCCCTGCGTTTTGCCCCCGCCATCAAAGCCCAACAGTACGAGGCCTTGCAACTGCGCAACCAGCTCCTGGGCATCGAATACCTGCTTGGGCAGTTGGGGACGGGCACCGAAGACTTGCTGGCGCAGACCCGGCGCTTGTTTGGCCGCCTGGATGCCGGAAATTTTGGTCAGATCAAAGGCTACGGCGCCCGCGACCTGGAGGCTTTTGCCCGTATTTTTCAGCAACTTACCACCGTGGAAACGTCCTACTTCGGCGCCTACGCCGGCTTCGTCGCCCGCGAGCACGTGCTGGCCAAGACGGGGGTGCAGGGGCTGGACCAGCTCAATGGCCTGGCCAGCCTCTGGCTCGATCATCCTGCCGACAAAGAACAAAACTACCAGCGCCTGGCGCAGCTCCAACTGGTGGTCAACAAAACCAAAGAAGAGGAACCCATCCTCATCCTCCTGCGCACGCCGGAGACCAACCCACTGGCCAATTTTCGCACGGGCGATATTGCCGTGCTCTTCCCCTACAGCGAAGATGGCAAGGGCGTGCTGGCCCACCAGGTCTTCAAGTGTACCATCATCGCCCTCGATGCCGAGCAGGTGACGGTGCGCCTGCGTTGCCGCCAGTTCAACGACCGCATTTTCTACGAATACGACCGCTGGACCATTGAGCACGATCTGCTGGACAGCAGCTTCAACGCCTACTACCGGGGGCTGTTCGACTGGGCGGCGAGCCCGCCCGACCACCGGCAGTTGCTTCTGGGGCAGCGCGCGCCCCAGCAGGCCCACCTGGTGACCCACCACTGGCCAGCGAACCTCACCGGGGAGCAGGCAGACTTGATGGATAAAATCCTGGCTGCCCCCGAATATTTTTTGCTCTGGGGCCCGCCCGGTACGGGCAAAACCAGCGTGATGCTCCACCACCTGGTAAGCCACCTGCTGCTGGAAACCGACGAGAATATCCTCCTGCTGGCGTACACCAACCGCGCCGTGGACGAAATTTGTGAATCCATTGAGCGCATCGACGACAACCTCCGCCAGCAGTACCTGCGCATTGGTTCCAACTACGGGACGCACCCGCAGTACCAGGATCAACTGCTGCAAAATGCCATTCAAGACCTGTCTTCCCGGCAGGAACTGAAGGACCTCATTGGTAGTCGCCGGATTTTTGTGGGCACGGTGGCCTCCCTGGCGGGGAAGACGGACCTGTTTCGGCTCAAAACTTTTCAGCGGGTGATCATCGACGAGGCTTCCCAGATATTGGAGCCCCTGTTGGTGGGGTTGTTGTCGCAGTTCAAAAAGTGGGTGCTCATCGGCGATCACCGCCAGCTGCCGGCCGTGGTGGCGCAGGCGCCGGAGTTGACGCGTATTACCGATCCGTTGCTAATCGAAAGCGGCATCACCGAACTGGGGCAGTCCTTATTCGAGCGCCTCTACCAGCGCTGCCAGGCCGCCGGCTGGACCTGGGCCTACGGGCAGCTGACCCACCAGGGGCGCATGCACCGCGACATCATGGCGTACCCAGCTGCCCATTTTTACGAAGGCCACCTCAACTGCCTGCCGGAAGCCACCAGCACCTACCAGCGCCAGGTAGCTGCCCTCACCTGGCAATTGCCACCCGATGCCAACGTGCTGGAGCAGCAATTGCTCCGCCGCCGCCTGCTGTTTATGGCTACCCAGCCCGATTTGGAGAGCCCTACGCTGAAAACCAACCGCTTCGAGGCCCGCTTGCTGGTGGACCTGGTCAAAGCTTTCGAACGACTGGCTCAGGAAAACGGCGCGCCCCTGGCGCCCGGAAAGATCGGTATCATCACGCCTTACCGCGCCCAGATTGCCCAAATCCGCAGCCTGCTGGAAGCCGATGGGCTACAGCCCGACCACTATACAATCGATACCGTGGAACGCTACCAGGGTGGCGCCCGCGACATCATCCTGATCAGCCTCTGTACCAATGCGCCCCGCCAGATTAAATCGCTCTCCTCCCTCTCCTCGGAGGGCGTCGACCGCAAGCTGAACGTAGCGATGACCCGCGCCCGCGAGCACCTCGTCATCCTGGGGAACCCCGAGATTTTGCGGCAGAGCCCGGTGTACCGGGAGTTGCTGGATTTTGTGGCTGCGGAGGCGCTTTAGCAAGGGGCATGGAGTAAGGGGAACCACAGAGGTGACAAAGGGCCTTAGGTTGTTAGCTATATATTAGACTTGTTCTGCTGGGATTATATCGAGGGCAAATCGCGCTTTTTCGCTTCGCGGCTACTTCGTGGTCTTCCCACCAACTCCGAGCCGAAGGCGATCACCGAAGGTATCTAACCCAGCAGAACAAGTCTATTCCTCATATCACATTACTCAATAACCGGACAATATCATAGTAATCGTTGTGGACCAGGTAGTACATGGAATTTTTACCGTCCCGGTCAAGGTCAACAACTTTTTTGCTTTTCAATATGCGTAAATGATGCGAAGCAATGGCCTGCTCAACTTGAAGGTGCTGGAAAATCTCGGTTACCGACAAGCGCTTATTATCATGCAGCAGTTCAATAATCGCTAACCGCAGCGGATGGGCGATGGCTCTCAATGTCTCACTGGACTCTTTTAAAAATTCTATTTTGTCTTGCGTTTTCATAGTCGGTGTTCGTATATGAGTAGGTTCTAACGTAAATAGAATTATATAGTTTCCCGGATAGGAGAAGTCTTTATTAAATAATGAGCTATCTCGAAAACAGGTCCTTATATGTTTTTATTCCTCGTTGCTCCAGTCTACCGATCAATTTGAGAAACAATATGGCAGTCAGTAGCGCATCGCCCAAGGCAGTATGCCTGCCTTGAATAGGGATTTTATACTGCCGGCAAAGGGCATCTAAGCTAAAATGGGCAGGCGCATGGTTGGTGTGGCCCAACGGAGCAGCGGCCAAACGTTTGGCCAGTTGTACGGTATCTAGGGTGGTATTCATCAGCTGCCCCCCCAACTGCTGTTGAAATGCCTTGTTCAAAATGGCATAATCAAAGGCAATATGATGACCAACCAGAATACTGTCACGCAGGAAATCAAGTAAAGAGAGGAGGTAATCAGTTGTGTGGGTCGTGCCTTGAGCATGCTTGGGTAAAATTCCGTGCACTTTTATGCTGTCATTTTTTGGGGTAGCAGCAGACTGGGGAAGGAAAGCTTCGAAGCGATCAGCAATCATGATTTTTTGATCCCTTACGGCTACTGCCCCAATTGATAAAAGATGAGCTTGGGTGGGGTCCAGCCCCGTTGTTTCGGTATCTAAAACCACAAACCGCAAACTTCGGATAGCGGTGCGGGGGGGAGTGGTATGGGTAAAATACTGGCGATAAGCATCCCAATAAGGTGTACTCGGATAAGGGACGCTGGTTTTGAAAAGGCGTTGCAGGAAATTCATCGGAACAAGTTCGTTTGAAAACGTATTTCTAAGATGCTTTGGAGTTCGCGAATAGGCCGAAAGCAGTTGCGCAAATTCAATCGTTGCATTTTGGTTAGTTCATCCAGGTTGAGGAATTTTCCAGTGTTTTGGTTTTTTATGCCCTGGAGTGCCCGGTATCTGATCAAGATCTCGTAGGCATCAGCTGCTTGTTGGTAAAGCTCTTGGTGCTGTGGTTCCTGTTCGGCCATTTTTTCAAAACGCTGGAACGTATTGTTCACTCCCGCAATTTTGGCGCCTAGTACCAATATATGATGGTAGCAATAGGTTCCGTTATCGCTATTTCTCCGGTAACTACCCGGTTGCGCAAGTCGCGATCCGTCACTATACCAACCGGATGCTGGTTTTTATCTACAATCACGATGGAGCCTACTTGTTGCTGCTGCATGATGTTGGCCACTTGCTGAATAGAGGTGGCAGGATGACAGGTTACCGGGGTTTTGCTGTGTTGAATGGATTGTATCTCGAATAAAGAGGGCTGGCTGCTGGCAAGGGTCGCATGGTCTGCTGGCAGTTTTCCACGAGTGAGCTGGTTGTATTTCCCGTTGATACCCCACGCGAAATTTTGTGCCAAATAAAATCCCACCTTCGGATTGGATTCAATGAGCAGTTGCAGGTTATCTATCCTTAGCGCATAAAGTAAGGTTTCTTCGGTAGCCTGAGCCGATAATACATACGGTGAATCGGCCAGCAAGGGGCGTAGCCCGAAAGAATCGCCTTCGTCGCATACTTCGACCAGTATATGCTCATCTTGTTGCAACAATTGAATGGCACCCTCCCGTACAACGTACACATACGCTTTAGGGGCTTCGCCTGCACGAAATACAAATTCCTGGGGTTGAAGGTATTGAATAACAGCCTTTTCGGCTAAATCGAGCAAGGTGGCCTGGTCTAGCATAGAAAAAGGAGGGTATTCCTTAAGAAAACTATATACCCGATCTGGAATGAGATTCATCACCGTTTTTCTTTTATTAAAACTTTATTCAATCCTTGATATTACACTATCAAACCGGATTGGCTGACTTTTTTTGTGTAGGAGGTCAATCGAAAGCAATCACCAAGGAGCACCGAAGGTGAAATGACGCTCCTTACCAGTCGCTTTTCATCTTTATTTTAGCTTGACCACAAAAAAGTTAGAGAAGAACAAACCTAAAGTTAATGACAAATAAATCAAAACATATAGCTTATTAGATATTTTATATCTTTGGCTAGTAACAATAATCATAAGGTTTTAAAAATAGACCTATGCTATACCCAAAGCACTACCAAGATAGCCTTACCAATAGCATGGACTATTGGAATGCCCAAGCTCGGGCACTAGATTGGTTTACTTTTCCCGCACAGACGCTCTCACTAGACGAAGAAAACTTAGCTCGTTGGTATGCTGGAGGTACACTCAATACCAGCTATTTATGCCTGGATTACCATGTTAAAAACGGGCGGGCTGATCAATTGGCCTTGATTTATGATTCACCGGTAACGGATACCAAAGCAACCTATACCTACCGCGAATTACTGGCAGAGACGGCCCGTTTTGCGGGTGTTTTACAACAACAAGGCATAGCAAAAGGAGACCGGGTTATTATCTATATGCCCATGATTCCTCAGGTTGTTTTTGCTATGTTGGCCTGTGCCCGTTTGGGCGCCGTACATTCTGTTGTTTTTGGTGGATTTGCTGCGCATGAACTCGCCATTCGGATAGATGACGCTAAGCCCAAGCTAATCCTGGCGGCCAGTGGAGGGATGGAAATCGATCGTATTGTGCCGTATAAGCCGATCATTGATGCAGCCCTGGCCGAGGCCAAACACCAACCGGGTGCATGTATCGTTTACCAACGTAGTTTTATTCATGCCGATTTGAAGCCAGGGCGCGATCACGATTGGACCACCTTGCTGGATAACGCTAAGCCGGCTACTTATGTGCCAGTAGATGCCACCGATCCACTCTATATCCTTTATACTTCGGGCACCACCGGGCAACCTAAAGGCATTGTGCGCGACAATGGCGGGCACGCAGTAGCACTTTATTATAGCATGAAATACATTTATGGGGTAGAACCGGGCGATGTCTACTGGGCCGCATCTGATGTGGGGTGGGTCGTAGGGCATTCTTACATTGTTTACGCACCACTGCTCTATGGATGTACGACCGTGCTTTTTGAAGGGAAGCCTATTAAAACCCCTGATGCGGGTACTTTTTGGAGGCTTATAGAAGCGTATAAAGTCAAAGTATTTTTTACCGCACCTACTGCTTTTCGGGCCATTAAGAAAGAAGACCCCGAAGGCGTTTTGAAGCAGCAATACGATACCAGCCACTTAAAGTATCTCTTCCTCGCCGGAGAAAGAACAGACATGGCTACCCTGCAATGGTGCGAAAACATGCTACAAGTACCAGTCATCGATCATTGGTGGCAAACAGAATCGGGCTATCCCATGTTGGCCAATATGACGGGACTTGGCTTGCAAAAAATCAAGCCAGGTTCTGCTGGCCTACCCGTTTGTGGTTTTGACATCCAAATCCTGGATCCTGCCGGGCAGCTGCTGGCTAATGGAGAGGAAGGGGCAGTCGCAGTTAAATACCCGCTACCTCCGGGGTGTTTAACCAATCTTTGGCAAGACACACCTCGCTTTAAAGCTTCCTATCTGGAGCAATTCCCTGGCTATTATTTTTCTGGAGACGGTGGCTATAAAGATGACGAGGGCTATGTGTACATCACTGGCCGGATGGATGACATCATTAATGTGGCCGGACACCGTTTGTCTACCGCCGAAATGGAAGAAGTGGTAGCCGCGCATCCAGCCGTGGCAGAATGTGCGGTTATCGGGGTAGCAGATGAACTAAAAGGACAAACGCCAGTAGGTTTTTTTAGTTTAAAAACGGGCGTCACACAATCGGAAGCTGATATTGAGCAAGCATTGATCCAGCTCGTCAGGAATACCATTGGGCCTGTAGCTGCGTTCAAAAGGGCCGTTCAGGTAGAACGATTACCGAAAACCCGTTCAGGGAAAATACTCCGAAAAATTATGCGAGCTATTGCCGACGATATACCTTTTAATCCGCCATCCACCATCGAAGACATCACTGTACTGGATGAACTGCGGATATTGATGAAAGAAAAAAGAGTCGGTGGTGGGGCATAACCTGTCTCCGCCCACGCGCGCTAATAATCCTTGCTGTGTACAGCCTACCTCTCCCGGTGGGCGTAGGCCATCCCCTACGATCACTGCGGAAATGCCAAATCCTTACTGTTTTTTAGTGAAAAACAAGTCAGGCGAGCGTCTCGCCTGACTTGTTTCAGGCAGGAATAGCAAACGATTTCCTATCCGTTATTCAACACTTGTCTACTTGGCAAAAATCTGACTTTCGTCTTCAAATGCCTTGAATTCCAGGGCATTGCCGCTGGGGTCGAGCAGGAACATGGTGGCTTGTTCGCCCACTTCCCCCTGGAAACGGATGTAAGGTTCGATGATGAACTCGCGCCCCGCCGCCTGAAAGCGGTCAGCCAGTTCGTGCCAGGTCTCCAGGTCGACGATGGCGCCAAAATGTTGCACCGGCACTTTTTTGCCATCCACTTCATTGGTTGGCCCGTCGGGCAACCCGCCGTCTACCAGGTGGGCCGAAATTTGGTGGCCAAAAAAGTTGAAATCGATCCAGCGCTCGGCCGATCGACCAACTTCACAACCTACCAGATCGGCATAAAACGTGCGGGTAGCCTCCAGGTCGGTAACCGGAAACGCGAGGTGAAAAGGTGGATTCATAGTTGATGTTTTTATTGGTTTACATGAAATTTTGGACAAGGTATTAAGATAAAAGACCAACGCAAAGTCTAACTTTTACACCCTTACACTTTTACACTTTTACACTTTCCCCCCTCACCCCCCAATCGCTCCCAACTCAATACCTTCGGCGTAAGCCACCTGGATACGCTGTTGGTGGAAAGCGGATTTGATCCGTTGGTTCACCTCGAAGGTAACGGGCCAGTAATCATCGGGCGAAACGTAGGGCCGTACGGTGAGTACGATATTATGGCTGTCAAAAGTTTCGATACCAACTAGGGGTTCGGGGGTCTCGAGCACGCCCGGAGTCGTCCGCAAAACAGCCAGAATAATGGCCTGCACTTTGGGGAAATCCTCGCCGTAGGGCATGGTGACCGCCAGCTCCAGGCGGACGTAGTTGCGTTCCGAAAAATTGGTGACAATGTTGTCTACGATCTGGCCATTGGGAATGATCAGTGTTTTGTTGCCCGGCGTCAGCATGATGGTATTGAAAACCTGGATTTCTGCTACCCGGCCAAACTTGTCGCACACCTCAATCCACTGGCCAACTTTGTAGGGCCGGAAGATGAGCAGGATGATGCCGGCGGCAAAATTGCTGAGGCTACCCTGTAATGCCAATCCCACGGCGAAACTGGCAGCTGCCAGAATAGCGACAAAGGAGGCGGTGTCGAAGCCCAAAATCCCCGCTACGGCTAAGAAGAGCATGATCTTCAGCCCGACCGCTATTACGGCGCTCAGAAACGGCACCAGGTTTTCGCTAATCCCAGCTACGCGCATCCCCCGGCCGACGACCACCCTGGTCTTATTGATGACTTTAAGGCCAATGATGAGGATGATCAGACCCAGCAGCAGGGGCGGACCGTATTTTGTAGCCAATTCGATGAGGGTACTTACCCAGTTGCCAATTTGGCTGGCATCCATTTCCATGTGCAGATTTTGGGTGCAAAAATAGGTGCTGTTGTCCATACTTAATAACCGGCCTGGAGAAAGTTGGCAACAGTCTGCTTTCGCGTTGCCACAGCAGGCGTGTGCAGGATGATCCGGCACTATTTTTTTCCCTGTGCCAATTTTTTATATCTTCACCGCTTCGCAAGATACTGGCAGTAAAAACCATCAAAAATGACCCATCAGAACCCGCAGGAGGAAGAGGATAATCTGGCTGATGCCCCGCCTATTTTAGGAAGTTGGAATCGCATGTATCTGTTTGTGTTGGTACTGCATTTTTTATTCATTGCGGCCTTGTACTGGTTTACCCACGCTTACGCTTAATTTATTTTTATGCATTGGCTCGACTGGCTTGTTATGCTGGGCACTTTAGGTGCTATTGTTTTGTACGGTGTTTATCATACCCGTAATATTAAGAGTGTTCAGAGTTACTTAATGGGTGATCGGGACTTGCGGTGGTGGACCATCGGTTTGTCGGTCATGGCTACCCAGGCCAGTGCCATTACTTTTTTGTCTACCCCCGGGCAGGCCTTCGAAGACGGGCTGCGTTTCGCCCAGTTCTATTTCGGGTTGCCGGTAGCCATGGTTTTTCTTTGTGTTTTTGTGCTGCCCATTTATTACCGGCTGAAGGTCTATACGGCCTACGAGTACCTCGAAGGCCGGTTCGACCTGCGCACCCGCACGTTTACGGCCATTTTGTTCCTCATCCAGCGTGGACTGGCCGCCGGAATAACCATTTATGCTCCGGCTATTATCCTCAGTACCATCCTGGGCTGGCGACTTAACCTGACGATTATGGCGATTGGGGTCATCGTTATTTTTTATACGGTGCTCGGTGGAACCAAGGCCGTAAGTGTGACCCAGAAACAGCAGATGATTGTAATCCTGTCCGGAATGTTTATTGCCGCTATCCTGCTGGTTGACCAACTGCCGACGGGCGTCAGCTTTTACGATGCCGTGGGGGTAGCTGGTAAGCTGGGCAAACTCAACGTAGTCGACTTCTCTTTCGACCTGGACAACCGCTATACTTTTTGGTCGGGGATGCTGGGCGGGTTTTTCCTCTTCGTCTCCTATTTTGGTACCGACCAGTCGCAGGTCCAGCGCTACCTGAGCGGGCGCTCCCTGTCAGAAAGCCGACTGGGACTGTTGTTCAACGGGATCATCAAGGTGCCCATGCAGTTTTTGGTCTTGTTCGTGGGGATCATGGTTTTTGTCTTTTTTCTCTTTGTGCAGGCGCCGATACACTTTAACTCCGCAAACCTCGAGTTGGTGAAAAGCAACCCGAAAACGGCACCCGCTATCGACGAATTGACGACCACCTACGACCAGCTGTTCATCGAACGCGAAGCTGCGGTCAACGAAATGATCGTCGCCCTGAAAAAGGAAGATGAGCCCCGTATTGCAGCTTCTACCAAACGGGTAAAAGCGCTGCAAACCCAGGATGCAGAAATTCGGGAGGAAGTCCGTACCCTCATTAGCGAAGCCAGCGAGGGGGCGGCCAAAACCAAAGACACGGACTACGTTTTTATTACTTTCGTGATCAATTACCTGCCCATCGGACTGGTAGGACTCATCCTGGCGGTTATCTTTTCGGCGGCGATGTCGTCCACCGCTTCCGAATTGAACGCCCTGGCGACGACCACCGTGATCGACCTCTACAAACGCTCGCTGGTCTCCGACCGGGACGACCAGCACTACCTCAAGGCCTCTAAGTGGTTTACCCTCCTGTGGGGTGGTATTGCGCTTTTTTTCGCGGTATATGCCGATCTTTTCGACAACCTCATCCAGGCGGTCAATATCATTGGCTCGCTCATGTACGGTGCCATTTTGGGGGTCTTTATGGTGGCCTTCTTCCAAAAACGCATTGGCGGAACGGCCGTGTTTACGGCGGCTGTCATCACGGAGATAGTCATCCTTACTATTTTTGCCCTGGACCATTACGAAAAAATCCATATAGCTTACCTGTGGTTGAATCCCATTGGGTGCATTTTGGTCATGATTCTGGCGGAGATCCTGCAGGGCCGTCGCGTGGAAATCCGGGAGTAGATGTACGGAAAAACCCCGGAATAGCTGTATTTTTACCGAAAATAACACAATGAAACAGTTGCTTACCTGGATGTTCCTCCTCCTGATAATGCCCGTTGCCAACGCCCAGGCCAGGCAAGTGCTGACGGATCAAACGCTGAAAATCTCCAGCGAAGAAAGCCTGTATTTTGGCTTAGCTGCCGGGGATCAGTTGACCCTTCAATTGCAGGAAACCAGCGACAAAGAGCTGCGGGAGGTGTCTGTCATTCGCTACCCCAATCAGGTCATCTATGCCAACCTCAAAGTGGCCAGCCTGCAAAAGACCCTGGCTATTCCCGGCGATGGCGTCTACGCATTTCGCTTCAGCCACAGTGGGCTGGGCAGCCGGGTTTGCCAGGTGCAGCTCTTCCGCCAGCCTGCTGCGGGTCGGGAACAGTTTAACACCCAGGTCAATTGGGTCGAAAGAATCGATACCATCTATCAACTCAGGGAAAATGCCACGCAGCGCTACGAGGAGCGGCAGATTTCGCGTACCCGCAGGGTTGTGGCGTCCGTTGATACCATCGTGGAAAGCATCATCAACCGCACCGAACGAGTGCACTCCAGTACTAATCTGGGCGGCAACGCGACCGAGATCCGGTTCGAACTTCCGGCGACGGTTTACCAACCCAATGCCCAGTCACCTTACCAGACCACCGAACTGGTCTCCTGGGCGTATGCCATCTCTACGGGGCCTGCCGGCGATGCCTGGTACCAGGACGCCAACCTGCGGGCTGCCACCCGCCAGGCATCTTCTTCAATGGTTAAAATGGGACTGGCGGCCACCGGTTACGGAGCCCTGGCGGTATTGGCCATTGAAGGGGTCAACCACTTTTCTACCCCGCCCAGTGGAGATAATGTGCTGTTTGAATTCCTGACCGCTGTTTCCGGGCAGCCGAAAACGGTGGCTAGCGGCAACACCGTCGCTGCGTTCGACAAAATTACCCGCGGCCAACCCGGCAAATACAAGCTGGTCTTGCAAAACGACAACATCGTCGATGCCATCAACGCAGAAGTGAAAATTATTGCCATTTTAAAAACCACGACTTACCGGGAGGAGGATTACCTGGAAACCCAAACCGTACCCGTCGATGACCGGGAGATCAAAAGCCTGGAACGGGTGCGGGTGCCGGTGCTGGCGCAATAGGGGAGGCGGTGGTTGTTGGCCATCAGGTTGTGCTACCCGTGGAACGCTATTTGTCATAAACATTCGAAAAAAACCAGGCCACAAAAAGCCCGCACAAAAAGGAATGACTATTTTTGCGTCCTATGCGATTGAAACAGCTAGAAATTAAAGGTTTTAAAAGTTTCGCCAACGAAACACGGGTCAACTTCTCCGAAGATGTCATCGGTATTGTGGGCCCCAACGGCAGTGGCAAGTCGAACATCGTCGATGCCATTCGCTGGGTATTGGGGGAGCAAAAAAGCAAGGAACTCCGCCTCGACCAGATGTCGAGCGTCATTTTTAATGGTACCAAGAAGCGCAAGGCGGCTGGTATGGCTTCGGTTTCCCTGACGTTTGAAAACACCAAAAACCTCCTGCCCACCGAGTACAACATGGTGACCATCACCCGGATGTTGTACCGCACGGGCGAGAGCGAATACCGCCTCAACGGCGTAACTTGCCGCCTCAAGGACATTACCAGCTTATTTCTGGACACGGGTATCGGTTCCAACTCTTACGCCATCATCGCCCTGGGGATGGTGGATGACATCCTGGATGACAAGGAAAATTCCCGCCGCAAAATGTTTGAGCAGGCCGCGGGTATTGCCAAGTACAAGGTGCGGAAAAAGCAAACCCTGCAAAAACTGGACAGCACCACCCTGGATCTCGACCGCATCGAAGACCTCCTCTTCGAGATCAATGGGAATATGGAATCCCTGGAAAAGCAAGCCAAACGCGCCAAGCGCTACTTTGAAATAAAAGGCCAGTACAAGGAGTTGAGCCTGCAATTGGCCCGCATCAAAATCGATGAACTGCGCGAACGCCACAAGGCGATTCAAAAGCAGCTGACCGAAGAAGAAGACAAATACCGGCAGTACGAGATTACGGTTACGCAGCTGGAAGCGGGTATCGAAGCGGAGCGCAAGGCCCACGTGGACAAGGAAAAGGTGCTTTCGGATCGCCAGCGCGACCTCAACAACCTCGTTGGCCAGTTGCGCGGGATGGAGAACGACCGGCAGATGCTGCAACAGCGCCTCCAGTTCATCACCCAAAATCGGGAAAAGCTCGTTCAGGACATCAGCCAGGCCAAGGATCGGTTGGTGCAATTGGATGCCCAGCTACAGGAATACCGCACCGAGCTAAACGCCGAGAAGCGGGTGGAAGCCCGCCTGGAACAGGAATTGGTCACGGCCGAAGATCGGTTGGTAAAAATCCGGGAAAGCCACGGCGCCATCAAAGCCAACCTGGATTCGGTGGTGTCGGAACAACAACAGGTAGAACGGCAGGTATTCGAGCTGGAAAAGAAGCGGGCCATCAACCAGAGCCAGATCGATAACTTCAATCAACAACGGGAACGCAATACCCAGGATATCGAAACCCGGCGGGCCGATATGGAAGAGCTGGGCGGCCGCCTGCAGGCTTTGGAAGAGAAAGAAGCGGAGGCGCGTAAAGTGGTAGAAGCCAAGGAATTGGCCGAAGAACAACGCCAACAGCACGTAAAGGATGCCGAAACGCGCCTGGAAGACCTCAACCAGCAGCGGATAAAAGTCAACCGCAGCCTGGACGCCAAGCGCAACGAGTTCAAGCTCACCAAAAGCATGATCGAAAGCCTGGAAGGTTTCCCGGAATCGATCCGTTTCCTCAGCCAGAACAAAGACTGGAAAAAGGACGCTTCCTTACTTTCCGATCTGCTCTACGTACAGGAAGACTACCGCATCGCTATTGAAAATTACCTGGAGCCCTACCTCAACTACTACGTAGTCGACAACCTGGAAGAAGCTTTTCAGGCCATCCAACTGCTGGGGCGCAGCCAGAAGGGGAAAGCCAATTTTTTTGTGCTGGATGCTTTTGCGGATTACAACCCGCCGGCAGAACTGATTCCCGCCGGTGCCCAAATGGCGGCCGATTTGGTGCAGGTAGATGGCCTTTACCGCAAGCTGTGCGCCTACCTGCTGGAGAACGTTTTGATCGTTGAAAATGAAGACGTAAAAGCCAGCATCCCTGCTGGTAGCTGGACGGTACTGTCGCGCAGTGGCCGTTTCATCCGGCGCCGGTTCAGTGTTTCGGGGGGCTCGGTAGGTTTGTTTGAGGGTAAGAAAATTGGCCGCAAGAAGAATTTGGAAATTCTGGCGACCGCCATTGAGAAAGCCGAACGCGAGGAACAGAAATTGTCGACGGCCTATTACCAGGAAAAGACAGACCTGGAACGCCTCAAGCAGCAGCGTTCTCCCCAGGATATCCAGCTGGCCCGACAGGCCCTGAACCAGCTGAGCCAACAGCAGGTATCCCTGGCTACCCGCATGGAAAACTTCCAGTCTTTTGTGGATGATATCAACAAGAAAAATGCCCAGTTGCAGGAGGATGTCCGGGTAAGGACCACCGAAAACCAGGCCATCGAAGAACAACTCGGTGGCTCCCAACACCGGGTGATCGAAATACAGCAGCAAATTGCCAATACCGATGGCAGCTACCGCGAAATTGCCGAATCACTGAGTGCCGCTTCCGCAGCTTTCAACGAAAAAAATATTGCTTTTATTCGGCAGCAAAACCGCGTGACGGCGCTCCAGCAGGAGTTGTCCTTCCGCGAAAAGCAACTCACCGAAATCGCCGCCGCCCGGCAAGCCAACGAACAGTCGCTGGCGGGCAGTGAGAAAGAAATCGCGGAGGCCCAGGGCAAAATCGATGCACTCCAACTGCAGTTACAAGACCTCTACCGGGAAAAAACCGTGCGGGAAACCGGACTGACGGAAGCGGAGCAAGCCTATTTTCAGGCCCGCGGTGGCATCAACGAACTGGAAGACCAGCTTCGCAAAATCAACCGCTTGCGCCAGGATTCCCAAATCCTGGTCAACCAACTCAAAGATCGGTTCAGTAGCATCAAATTCGATATCAGTACGGTGGCCCAACGGTTGCGCATTGAATTTTCTATTGATGTGAATGATTTCATCAAAGAAGAGACGACCCCCGAGGAAGCAGCCGCTAATGAACTGGTAGACCCTACTGAACTGGAAATGAAGGTGGAGCGCCTCAAAAGCCGCATCGACAACTACGGGGAGATCAATCCCATGGCCGTCGAAGCTTACGACGAGATGAAGGAGCGCTTTGAAACCATCACGGCCCAACGGGCAGATATCCTGGAAGCCAAAGCATCCTTGCTGAAGACCATCAAGGAAATTGAAGAAACGGCCACCGTCCAGTTTCTCGATGCCTTTGATAAAGCCCGGGTCTATTTTATTGATGTTTTCCGCAGCTTGTTTACCGAAGACGACAACTGCGACCTCATCCTGCTGGAACCAGAAAACCCGCTCGAGTCTAAAATTGAGATCGTCGCCAAGCCCAAAGGCAAGCGGCCACAGTCGATCAACCAGCTGTCAGGTGGTGAGAAAACCCTCACGGCAACAGCACTGCTGTTTGCCCTCTACTTGCTCAAGCCGGCACCCTTCTGTATCTTCGACGAAGTGGACGCCCCGCTGGACGATGCCAATATCAACAAGTTCAACCGCATCATTAAGAAGTTCTCCACGGAGTCGCAGTTTATCATTGTAACCCACAATAAGCTGACCATGTCGGCGGTCGATACCATCTACGGCGTGCACATGATCGAGCAGGGCGTATCTGCGGTTACGCCGGTCGATTTCCGCGATTTTGAGGAAACGGGGATCTTTACGGCGGTGCAGAATTAGGGGGGTAGATTCCATTATGCACACCTTTGCTGCTGCTCTAATCCTAGCCTAGCCGAAAAAGCCTAATAAAAATGAAAGCGCGCTTGCCGCACAAAACGGGCAGCAAGCGCGGCTGCTCTTATTCTTCCTCTTCCTGGTATTTTTCCCTGCCCGAACGGTCAATCACCGTGCTGCTGGCCTGTTGCGTCGCTTGCACCACTACGTCCAGAATATTGACGTGGGGTGGCTGCTGGGCAATGAAGTAGATGGTTGCTGCTACGTCGCGTGCACGAAGGGGTTGGAAACCTTCGTAGATTTTCGCGCGTTCGCTGTCGCCGTCGAAGCGAACGAGGGCAAACTCCGTTTCTTCTACCGCGGCCGGACACACCTGGCTTACCCGGATACCGTAGGTGTGGAGATCCAGGCGCATGGCTTTGGTGAGGGCGTCCACGGCAAACTTGGTGGCGCAGTACACGTTGCCATTGGGATACACTTCTTTGCCAGCCGTGGAGGCAATGTTGATGATGTGGCCCTGGCCACGTGCCACCATGCCCGGGCTAACGGCGCGGGTGAGGTAGAGCAGGCCCTTGATATTGGTGTCGATCATCTCTTCCCAGTGGGGAATCTGGCCGGTGTGGATGGGGTCGAAGCCCTTGGCTTTGCCGGCGTTGTTCACGAGGATGTCGATATTTTTCCACGCGGCGGGTAGCTGCTCAATGGCGGCAAAGACCGCTGCCGGGTTCCGAACGTCGAAACTCAAGGTGTAAACCTCGGTGCCGTACTCCGCTTCCCAGCTCGCTTTGAGCGCTGTTAATCGCTCCTGGCGGCGCCCGGTGATGATGAGCCGGTAGCCCGCTTCAGCAAATTTTTCGGCCGTGGCCCGACCAATACCTGCGGTAGCCCCGGTAATGAGTACATATTTTCCGGCGCCTTCTTTTTCCGGCGGCAGGTTTTCGATTTCCTCGCGGTGGCGGATAAGTTCTTCCAGGTGTTGGATGTTGTCTTTTAGCGCTTGGAGGGTATTCTGCTCCTGCTGGAGGTCGGTTTTTTGGGCCATCATACTAAAGGCGGTGTCGTTTTCCGGTGTTTTTACTTCCGGGTTAATTTGAATAGCTGCCAGGTAGGCCTGGTAGGCTTTTTTGAATTCCCCATGCTGGTGGTAGAGCAACGCCAGGTCATACTGGGCAAGCGGGTGCGTGGAATCTGTTGCGATGGTTTTTTCCAGGTACTTCAGGGCTTTCTCCGGATTGGCCAGGTTGTCCCGATAAAGCACCCCCAGGCGGTAGTAGGCATCGCTGTAACTGTCGTCCAGTTTGATGGCTTTCTTAAAGTACCCCACTGCTTCTTCAGCAGCTGTAGGCTCGTAGGTGAGCACGAGGTTGCCCAATTGGTACCAGGCTTCGGCGTAGTCTTCGTTTACACTCAATACCCGTTGGTAGTACCGTTTGGCTTGTTGCCCGTCTCCCTGGATGTCAGCAAGTTCGCCTGCCAGGAAAAGCGCGTCCTGGTCGTCGGGATGGTTTTGCAGAATGAGCTCCACTTGTGCCATCGCTGCATCGGTCTGGTCTTCCTGGGTTAATACAAGGGCATAGTGGTAACGCAATTGCTCACTACCCGGATATTGATCCAGCGCGGTTTCCAACAAGTTGAGCCCCGTTGCCGCTGCATCATGATCGACCAGCCGCCAGGCTTTCTGGATTAATTGATCAAGATCTTCGGCCTGGCTTTCGGTATCGGTGGTGACGGGGGATGCTGCTTTTTCTTCCCCGGCTGCTGCAACCTCCTGCGGAACAGCTGGTTGGCTGAGTTCCTCTTCACGGGGCAGCATCCCAATTCCCGGTATGTCAGCAATATTCACCGGAGGTTCTTCTTCCAGCTGGGGCTGGGGCTGGGGTTGTTGGCTGGGCGTTGCTTGTTCTTCCTCCGGGGTGGTGGTGGGTTTTCCGGCAGATCGCTGAGCATGAAATTCAGCGCCGAGTTCTTCCTCATCCAGAAAAATAAAGAGCTGTTCGTAATCTTTGTAGGTGAATTCCTGCCAATCGAGGTGGAGCATCCCCCGCAGCAGCCGGATATGTTCACCCGCTTCGCCCGAGATATCCCGCACGATCCGCAGGTGTTCACTAAATCCGGGGTTGTCCAGGTCGGGATCTTCCCGTTTCTGTCGCCGGAGATCGAGGTAGCGATCTTGCCAGAAGTTGATGTATTGAATGATGTCGGAGACTCGCTCAAAGCTGGTTTCTACCACCTCTTTGCTGCCGTCTTCCTGCACCTGGTACCCAGGGATTACCACCGGTAATATCCGGTTTTGATGGGTATTGAGCATCGTCAGGCCTTGTTCCATGCACTTGGTAGAGCGCAGGAAATTGTCGCTCAGCAGCAGCACGATGGGTCCGGTAAAAGCAGCCAGGGTCTGGGTCAGGCTGGTTCCCTGGTCACGACTTATTGCCACCATTTGAAAATCAGCAACCGGCGCCAGCTCTTGCTGGATTTGGTCGGCGTACGCCTGGTTGTCAGCGCAATAGGCGAGGGCTATTTTAGAATGATTTTTTTGCATGTCTGAAGGTGGATTTGGGATGAATTATTCGCCAAGAATTGCTGTTAATCCGGCGGCAAAATCGGTTTTAAAAGCTTCGTACTGGCTGGTTGCCGGTCCGTTGAATCCAGTATGTACCTTCCGGATCCGGTTTTGTTTGTCGATAAACAAGAGGGTAGGGAAGGAGATAATGGAATCGAGCATCGGCATGGCCTTATTCGCCTCGGCTTTATCGTAATATCCCGCCCAGAGCACCGGATAGGGGATGTTCAGGTTGGTTTTGGTGCGTTGCAGGGCCGCCATAGATTGGCGCTCATCGCGGTAGCGTTCGAAGCCCAGACTGATTACCTGCAGATCGGGGTGGTTGTTCTTTTGCAGGTAATCCAGCAGGAAGCGGGTTTCGTCCAGGCAATTGGGGCACCAGGTTCCCATCAGTTGCACCAGTTTGGCCTTGCCGGCAAAAGCGGGGTCTGAGAGGCGTATCACCTGGCCGTCGGTGGCCGGGAAGGCAAAATCGATGGGGGTGGTCTGCGTCGCCTGGGTGAGTTCGTTGGGGTTGGTCAGGGTGGCCGCTGAATTGCGGCGAGCTTGCCAGATGGTTCGGTAGTGGGTGCCCGAACGGAAGAACCCCACGAGGGTTTCCGCTGTGGCGTCAATCTTGGCTTCGAACAGGAAGGCGTGGGCGCCATCAAAAACCGAGAGGTACGCTTTGTCTCCGGAAACGACGCCCTGGAGGTAGCGGTAGTCGCCTGTTTCGGTGCGGAAAGTCCCCGAAAGCTCATTGCCCTTTTGGGTGAATTCGCCAACGGCAGGAAACGGCGCCGATTCGTCGCCACCAGGGCCGAAAGTAACTTCCCAGATTCCCGTCAGGTCCAGTGCAGCTGGTTTGGGTACTTTGGTAAACCGGTGGTCCATACCAAAATGGGCGATAAATGGAATCCGGTAATTGTCGCGGTAATTTACCACGTAGTCGCCTTCAATCAAGCCGTCTTCGTATAAGCCGACGATGTAGCTGTCAAAAATGGGGAAATTGATGCGGATGGAATCCTTGGCCCGCGACTTACTGCGACCAAAAGAGACGTCCTTCACCACGATCCGCTCTTCTCCGTTGAGGAATTCTATTTGAAAGGTCGTATCATTGGTGTAAACCACTTCGAAATTAAAGGGCAATTCCCCGTTGGTCACTTCATCAAAACTCAGGTCAAGTTTATCGGCCAGGGGTTTGCCCTTGGGATTGGGGGTAATGGTGCTCGGGTCGAGTAGCAGCACCGCCCGCCAGGGCCCTGGGGGTAGTTTGGTGTAGGTGTTGTCAATACGCAGGCAACCGGTAAGGGTAAGCAAAGCAAAGGCTACGGATAACAGCAACAAAAATCGGTTGTTCATGCCAAAATGTTTAAGTCTTACTTCCTACGAAGTAATCGGCTTTGTTTTTAAAAAGCAAGTTAAAAGAAGTGAGGCTACCGTAGATGCGGGTAATATACTGCTGGAGGTTGACCTTCTCTTCGTCGTTGAGGTTGCTGCTATTAACGCGTTGTTCCATCACCCGGAGACGATCGCGCACCATCACGATTTTATGAAAGAAATCTTCAATGGGTATCTCCTTGGGTTTCAAACTTTCGTCTTCGGGTTGCAGGAGCAGTGTGCCGCCGATCCAACGGTCACCAAGGGGCACAATTTCTTCCACCGCGTTGAACGTTTTCAGGATTTTTACCAGGGCTTTTTCTGCCTCGGAAAAGCTAACGGCTTCTTCGGGGGGTAGGGCCTCGATCACTTCCCAATTGGCGTATTCCCGACCGACGGATTTAAGCCCGTACAAGACAAAAGATAAATCGTAAGCCGCCGGGTGCAGCCTGATCACTACCCCATCACCAAGGGCCGGGTGCCTGACCCGCGAACCAATACCTAATGTAACACTCATTTAATGCTCGTGTTTTTTTTTGCTAATCTATAAACTGTCAAGTCAGAATTTACAAATCCTGCCTTGGAGGACGATATGCTCAACTTTTCAATATATCCATGTCCAGATCGTTCTCCGACTTGGCAATCAACGTAGAAACAGTTGCATCACCCGTAACGTTCACGACGGTTCGACACATATCTAAAATTCGATCCACCGGGAAGATAATAGCGATCCACGCCGGGTTTAATCCAACGGACTGCAGCACGACGATCATCATGACCAAACCAGCGCTGGGCACCGCTGCCGAACCAATGGAAGCCAACGTGGCGGTGAGCACGATGGTGAGTTGCTGTCCCAACGTAAGGTCAACAAAGTGCATCTGTGCCAAAAAGACCACCGCTACCGCCTGGTACAAGCTCGTGCCGTCCATATTGACGGTTGCGCCGATCGGCAAGACAAAATTGGCCACATTTTTGGACACCCCGATGTTGTCACGTACACACTCGAGGGTAACGGGCAACGTAGCCGCACTGGAACTGGTAGAAAATGCCAGGAACTGCGCCGGGCTGAACTTACGGAAAAAAGCAGCATAACCCAACTCCGGAATAAATAACCGCAGGATCAGGGGGTAGAAAATAAAAACCAGGAAAGCAAGGCCCACCACCAAGACAAGCGAATAGGCCGCCAACCCCTTGAAAATTTCGAGCACTTCGGCTGTCGTATTCGCCATTTTGGCAATCACGCCAGCCATCAGCGCAAAAACAAAATACGGTGCCGCATTCATCACGACTTCTACCATTTTCAGGAAGACCTCGTTCGTACCTTCCACAAAATCCATCACGGGTTGGGCTTTATTGCGGGGAATCATGAGGAGCACAATGCCAAAAAAGATGGCAAAAAAGATGACTTGGAGCATCAGTTTTCCGTCGGACAGGGCTTGGAAAATATTTTCCGGCACAAAATCAACGAAAAACTTCAACGGGCCGGCACTTTTCATTTGTGCCGCTTCCTGCATCTTTTGCGAGAGCGATGCATCTTCCTCCGTCATCGCAGCCTCTCTGGCCAGATCCGTGGTGGCATCCGTCAGGTAACTGGCGTAAGCCGGGTTCTTGAGGAATTCCTTGTGATCCAAAATTTCTACTCCGCCCGTTTCCTGCACCCAAAGCTCATATTTTATCCGGTTCTTTATACGTTGATCCTGGGCAATGGTTGCACCTGGTTGTGCCAAATTCACGATCAGTAACCCTACCGATACCGCAATGACCGTGGTAACCAGGTACGCACCCATGGTTTTGGCACCCATGCGCCCCAATTTGGTGAGGTCGGGAAGGGTGGAAATTCCCGAAATAATGGACAGCAAGACCAGTGGTACCGCAATAAACTTGAGCAAACGGATAAAGATGGTGCCAAAAGGATCAATCCAGTCAATGGTAAATTTATTCCAGCCCCATTTTACGGAAAAGAATGCGTAGATGATGCCTAAAAAAAGTCCGATGATAATTTTCCAATGAAGGGGGAGATTTTTCATATAACTGGCTTGTCGTTTTATTAATAATAGCCCCGAAATTAAATAATTTTATTGGCCCAAAGGATTTTGTCACTGGATTATCACAAAAACAACGATTCCATGGCAGAAGCTTTAGCAGTTCGTCGGATTGCCTTAAGTTTGTTCGATGAAATTGGAAAACGACTTATTACTACGGGTAGCGCGCGGGGAGCAGGTAGCCCGCCCCCCGGTTTGGCTCATGCGCCAGGCTGGCAGAATCTTACCAGAATACCGGGCCTTGCGCGCCAGCCTGAGTGGCTTCAAGGAATTGGTGGAAACGCCGGCCCTGGCGGCGGAGGTAACCCTGCAGCCCGTCGATATCCTTGGGGTGGATGCGGCCATTATCTTTTCGGACATCCTCGTCATCCCCGAAGCCATGGGCCTTACCTACGAAATGGTGGAGAAAAGAGGCCCCTTGTTCCCTCAAACGATTAAAACGGCTGCTGACGTGGATCAACTGCTCAGCGGCGAAGCGGCGGCAGCGGAACTGCGCTACGTCTACGATGCCCTGGCTATTACGAAAAAGAACCTGGCCGGCCGGGTACCGCTCATCGGTTTTGCGGGCGCACCCTGGACCATCCTGGCCTACATGGTAGAAGGCAGCGGCAGTAAAACCTTTTCCAAAGCGCGGAAATTGCTGTACCGCGAACCAGCATTGGCGCATTTGCTGCTCCAGAAGATAACCGACACCACCATTGCCTACCTCAAACAGAAAGTACACCACGGTGCCGATCTGATCCAGTTGTTCGATTCCTGGGCCGGCATTCTTTCCCCGGCACAGTACCGTACTTTTGCTATTCCCTATCTGCGGCAGTTGGTCGTGGCCCTGGAACCGTTGGTTCCGGTAACCGTTTTTGCCAAAGATGCCTGGTTCGCAGTCCCCGACCTTGCTGAGCTGCCTTGCCACGTTATCGGCCTGGATTGGACCCAGGATCCACGCGAAGTACGCAATCGCATTGGCTACGGCAAGGCCCTGCAAGGCAATCTCGATCCCTGCCAGCTTTACGCTGAACCCGCAGAAATACATCGCGTGACGACCGAGATGTTGAAGGCTTTCGGTACGCAGCACATTGCTAATTTGGGACACGGCGTTTATCCCGATACACCCCTGGACGGCGTTCGGGCCTTTATCGGAGCCGTTAAGGCGTACCGTTATTAGGTTGGAACACCAACGCTGGAATAGCATGGCCAACCGCGAACAAGTGGTTCCTGCGTCGGGCAATAACCTTTGAAAAAAGGTTATTGCCTACAATTTAGCTGGATACCTTTTATTATCTCAAGTCCTTTCTTACTTTTGCGACGCCGGATGTCTGGCACACACCTAATAATCCGCGCATATTCAAAACTACAATATGGGTTGGTTCAAGCGATTAAAAGACGGGATTCAAACGGCTACTCGTAACAAAAAGGAAGCTCCTGAGGGTTTGTGGTATAAATGCAAACGCTGTAAGGAAACGTCCACCATGAAAGAGTTGCGGGAGAATTCCTATAAATGCTCCCATTGCAACTACCATGTCCGCATTGGTTCTTACGACTATTTCGAACTGATTTTCGATGGTAATTTCGATTTGATGTTCGAGGAATTCCGTTCGGTCGATCACTTGCATTTTGTCGATTTAAAGGGCTATCCCGATCGCCTGGAAGAAGCTTATAAAAAAACCGGACTGACCGACGCCATCACGGTGGCAAAAGGTAAAGTCAACCGGCGCTCGCTGGTCATTGCGGCCATGGATTTTACCTTCATTGGTGGCTCCATGGGTTCGGTTGTTGGGGAACGCATTGCCCGGGCCATTGATTACTGCCGGGAAAATCGCATTCCCTTCATGATTATCTCCAAAACCGGCGGCGCCCGGATGATGGAGTCTGCTTTTAGCTTGATGCAAATGGCCAAAACTTCGGCCAAGCTCAGCACCCTGGCCAAGGCTGGGGTACCCTATTTCTCCTTCATGACCGATCCCACAACCGGAGGTGTAACCGCTTCCTTTGCGATGTTGGGGGATATCAACTTCGCCGAACCCGAGGCCCTCATTGGTTTCGCCGGCCCCCGGGTGATCAAAGAAACCATCAAGAAAGACTTGCCCGAGGGTTTTCAAACGTCGGAATTCTTACTGGAGAACGGTTTTCTTGACTTTATCATCGACCGCAAGGATCTGAAAGAACGCATTTCTGATCTGCTGCAACTTTTTGAAAAATAGCGGGAAATACCAGGCCATCCCTTTTCTTTGGTACACGAGTAGAAAGTTTTAAAGATGGTCTGCTGTTTTCCTGCAGTCTTCATTAACTTCACCCCTGTGTGCGAACAGGAAATTCAGGCCAACCCGTATGAGAATTCTTCTCCTTTTCCTCGCATTTATCTTCGCTGGAAATCTCCAGGCTCAGCCGGTTGACTTACTACCCGGTCGGTTTTCCTTTGATCTCGAGTTGAGCTACGAGGAGGCTATTTTGTCTCCCGCTGCTTTTCTGGGCTACGAGCTGGGGGAACGGTTTACCGAATACGAGAAATCAGTTCAGTACTTCAAATACCTGAGCGAACAGTCGGACCGCATCCAATGGCACCAATACGGGGAAACCTACGAAGGTCGGCCCCTCCTCAATCTGGTGGTCAGCGATCCGGAGAATTTGGGCCGCATCGAAGATTTGCGCATGCGCCACTTGCGCCTGCTGGAGCCAGGTATCCTCAATACGAAGGAGGGTCAGGAGATTATCATGAACGATCCGGTCTTCACCTCTTTCAGTTACAACATCCATGGCAACGAGGCTTCCTCTACCGAAGCGGCTATGCAGGTTGCTTACCGGTTGGCCGCGGCCAAGGATGCGGAAACGGCGGCGATTCTGGCTAAGAGTGTGATCATCATGTACGTTTGCATCAACCCCGATGGTCGCGATCGCTATGTTTACTGGATCAATGGGGTTGGCCGCTCCATACCCGGGGTTAATCCCAACGATTTAGAACACTACGCCCCCTGGCCGAATGGCCGCACCAACCACTATTGGTTCGACCTGAACCGCGATTGGATCTGGGGCGTACACCCCGAATCGCGGGGGCACGCCACCGAATACCAGCGCTGGATGCCGCAGGTCCACGTCGACTACCACGAGCAGGGCTATGACTCCAATTACTTCACCGCTCCGGGAGCGACGCCGCGCAACCTGCTCCTGCCCGACACCTACGAGGCCTGGAGCGATACCTTTGGCCTGGCCAATATTGCTGCTTTTGACCGGGAGGGTATCATGTATTTCACCCGCGACCGTTTCGACTTTTTCTACCCGGGCTACGGTTCCAGCTATCCCAGCGTCATGGGCGCCATCGGCATGCTGGTAGAACAGGGCGGTATAGCTGCGGGGCGGGCCGTCACGACGGATGACGACTACGTGCTCACGCTGCGGCAACGGATATTTGACCATTACCTCACTTCCCTGGCAACCATCCGCAAGGCAGCAGCACAGCGCGAAAACCTCTTGCGCTACAGCGTGGCTGCCTGGACGCCAGCCACCAAGAAGACCTCCAGTGAAACCTACATCGTTCGCCAGGAAGCAGGCGGCTACTTGCGGGATTTCCTGCAGGTCATGGGCCGCCAACAGATTGCTGTTCAGCAAGCAACGGCCGATTTTAGCCTTCCGGATTGCCTGGACTACCGCACCGGAAAAAGCGGTATCCAACAGTTTGCCAAAGGCGATTTTCTGATTACCGCCAACCAACCCCGCCACCTCTTGATCCACAGTTTGCTGGAGCGCAACCTGGCGATCGAGGATTCGGTGATGTACGACATGGCCACCTGGTCTGCCCCTCTGGCGTATAACCTGGCGGCGTACGTGAGCAGCAGCAGCGTAAAAGTAAAAACTACCCCCGTTGACCTGGAGCAGCTATTTAGCGCCGGCACCGTAAATGCCAGTAAGCTGGCAGGACAACCGGCCTATGCTTATCTGATCGACTGGAACGAACGCCTGGCGCCCAAGGCACTGGCTCAGCTCTGGGAAAAAGGCTACCGGGTACGCAGTGCCGTGGCACCGTTTACGAATGGCGATCAAGCGTTTTCTGCCGGAACCCTGATCGTATTGCGCGGCCGGAACCTGGAACGCGAGCAAAATTTTGCGGCGGATATGGCCGGCATTGCCGAGGCTACAGGTACCACCATCTGGGCCTTGCCCACGGGCCGCATGCGCGACGGTTTTGACCTGGCTTCCAGCCGCAACCAACCCGTCAAACAGCCCCGCGTAGCCATGTTGGTGGAGCCGCCTTTTGATACCTACACCGCCGGACAGGTCTATTTCTTGTTCGATCAGGAGACTGATTTTCCCATCGACCGGGTTCGGGTTTCTTCCTTTGCGCAAACCAGCCTGCCCAAATTTGGCCAGCGGTATGGTTACGTCAATATCAACGATTATGATGTGTTGATCCTGCCCGGTGGCGGTAAACTGGAGCGGCTCTTCTGGCAGGAGCAGCGCCAGGAGATCACCCAGTGGTTGGAACGGGGCGGTACCCTGATTGCCCTGGAAGACGCCGCAGAATACTTTACCGAAGAGGGTAAGTTCAGCAAATTGAAGCTGGTAAGCCCCGGTCGCGATACCAGCATGGCAGCTAAAGAGCTGACCTACGGCGAGCAGGAGGCCTACGCCGGCTTGAAGCGGATTCCCGGCTCGGCATTACGCACCCACATCGACACCACTCACCCCCTGGCCTTCGGGGTGAAACCGGAAGTCTTTGGTTTGAAACTAAGCGCTACGGCGCTGGAGCCCGCTGCCGAGCTGGAGTCGGTTGGGGTTTACCACAATCAGGCCAGCGAGTTGCTAACGGCTGGCTACGCATCAACGGATAATTTGAACCGCCTGGCAGGAAAGACCTTCGCTGGCGTGCAGCGCTACGGAAACGGAAAGATCGTCTACCTCCTGGACAATCCCCATTATCGCATGTTCTGGCGCGGAGCCAGCCGGATGGTCCAGAATGCCGCCTTTATTTTACCTGCCTACTAAAACGCAGCCACATGAATCCTTTTTTGCAATTGGAAAAAATACCCAGTAAGGAAATTGTCCCGGGTTTTCACGGTAAATTTATTCATACAGACCGCATGACCGTCGGGCATTTTACGGTAAAAGCGGGTAGTGTTCTGCCCGAACACCAACATCCGCACGAACAGATTACCAATTTGTTGGCGGGAACCTTTGAAATGACCGTCAATGGGCAGACTACCATTTGCCAGGCCGGCGAGGTAGTGGTCATTCCCGGCAATACACCCCACGCCGGCCGCGCCCTTACCGACTGCCAGCTGATCGACGTCTTTCAGCCCGCCAGGACCGATTACCAGTAGATGACTACGCCCAAGGACACCAAGAATTTTGGCGCTTTGATGGATCGTACCCTGAAGATCATCAAGCAAAACTACCTGCAAGCTTTTCGCGAAGCCGGGGTGGATATCACCACCGAGCAGTGGGTACTCCTCGACCGCCTAATGATCGCTGATGGGATATCACAAACCGAGTTGGCCAGCGACAGTTTCAAAAATGCACCTACGGTGTCTCGTATTATTGAACTGCTCCGGCAGAAAGGACTGATCAAAAAGAAGCAATCATCCGACGACAAACGGCAATTCCTGATTTTCCTGACCGAGGAGGGGCGCACCTTGCACAGCCGGGCATTGCCTCGCGTACTGGCGCTGCGCAGCCAGGGGTGGCACGGTCTTGACGATGTCGACTACGGGCATTTCGTCCGGATCATGAGCCAGATAGAAAAAAATTTTTCGGAGCCGGATTGACGCCAGACTCTTACTTTAATACTTCACCCAACACCCGCCACACATTGCCCGCTACAATCACCTGGCCCTGCTCGTTGGGATGGATTCGGTCGGCCAGGTTGAGGGTCGGAATGCCACCGACGTCAGCGAGCAGAAAGGGGATGAGGGCTGCATGGTTATCTGTGGCCAGTTTCTGGTAGATCGTACGAAATTCCCTGGCGTAAGCGCTACCCATGTTCGGCGGAGCTTCCATGCCCGCTACGATGAGTTGGGCGGTTGGATATTTTGCTTTGACTTTGTCCAGAATCCCCTGCAGATTGGTACGGGTGGTAGCCAGGTCGAAGCCGCGCAGGGCATCGTTGCCACCCAACTCCAATATAAATACGTCAACGGGTTGTTCCATCACCCAGTCAATGCGGTTGATACCGCCGGCCGATGTTTCTCCGCTCAGGCCCGCGTTGACCACCTCGTAGTTCAACCCCAGGGAATCGATCTTGTCCTGGATCAGGGAAGGGAAGGAATACTGCTCATCCAATCCGTAGCCAGCGGTAAGGCTGTCACCGAAGAAAATAATTCTTGCTTTTTTACGGGCTGGCTTTGTCGAATCCACGGCAACGGTTGCTGCTGCTGCTGGCTTACTGGTCGCTGCTGCTGCGGGCTGTGGTTCCTGACCACAAGACCAGCACAGTAATAACAGGAGCACGATTGAAATAAGAAAATTTGTTTTTAAACTATTCATAGGTTTGACTGTACTTATAAGCTGTTGTTGGTCGAGACGTGGGCCGTGTTTGTCCATCCAGGTAGCGCTATCTATCTAAATAGCCACTGGCCCAACATCCTTCCGCCATTCGTGTTGTTAGTAGATACGTAACTACCGTAGGATAGATTCAACGATCCTACCCATCATAAAGTTTTATTTTATGTCAACCATTCTTGCCGTTAACCAGCTTACAAAAACTTACCAAAGTGGCGATCGGTCGCTGACGGTGCTTGCCGATGTCTCTTTTGCCATTCAACCGGGGGAGAGCCTGGCTATTGTGGGCCCCTCGGGTAGTGGTAAAACCACTTTGCTGGGGTTGTGCGCCGGCCTGGACCGGGCTGGTAGCGGCGAAGTTATCCTCTGTGACGCTTTGCTCAACGAGCTGAGCGAAGATGCCCGCGCAGCCGTCCGCAATCGCAACGTGGGGTTTATTTTTCAGAACTTTCAACTCATTCCTACGCTTACGGCGTTGGAAAACGTGATGATTCCGGCCGAGCTCAACGGCCGCAAAGATGCCCGCGTTGCTGCTTTAGCCCTTTTGGAAAAGGTGGGCCTGGCCGACCGCTCGCATCATTACCCCAGCCAACTTTCCGGGGGGGAACAACAGCGGGTAGCGCTGGCCCGCGCCTTTTGCAATAACCCACAGATTCTCTTCGCCGATGAACCCACCGGCAACCTGGATGAAAGCACCGGCCAAATGGTGGAAGACCTGCTGTTCAGCCTCAACCAGGAAATGGGGACCACCCTGGTGATTGTCACCCACGACCTGGAACTGGCAGGAAAAACCCAACGCATTATTCAACTCAAAGGGGGCCAGGTTTTTTCCGATACCCGTACCCAAACTCCGGCTTAATATGATCGATTGGTCCTTTATCCGCCAGCTGGCCTGGCGGGATTCGCGCAAAAACCGTGGGCGCCTGGTATTGTTTATGTCTTCCATCATTTTGGGTATTGCCGCCCTGGTGGCCATCAACTCTTTCAATTACAACTTACAAGATGATATCGACGAGCAGGCTGCTTCCCTCCTGGGCGCCGACCTGGTCGTTAGTGGCAACCAACCCGTTACGGATAGCCTGGGCGTCCTGCTGGCGGCCTTGCCCGGCGAAAAAGCGACCAAACTGGACTTGTTCTCCATGGCTTATTTTCCGGCTACAGACCGCACGCAGTTTGTGCGTCTCCAGGGGCTGGCCGGCAACTTCCCCTTCTATGGCAGCCTGAAAACAGAACCCGCTACCGCCCGCCAGGAACTCACCAATCCCCACGCCGCCCTGGTCGACAATGGCTTTATGGACCAGTATGGTATCCAGATTGGTGACAGTATCCGCCTGGGTAATCGGTCTTTTTTCATTGCTGGCCGGTTGCTCAACGATTTTGCCAGTGCCAATGTCGCTGCTGGTTTTGCACCCCCGGTTTACGTGGCCCAGTCGGCCCTGGAGCAAACGGGACTCGTGCAGGCCGGTAGCCTGGTGAATTACAATTATTATTACAAACTACCCGCAGCGTTTGAGGTCAAGCCCTGGACCGATAAATACGACAATGCTTTCCGCAATGAAAGCCTGCGCCTGCAAACCATTGCTGGCCAGAAAGAAAACCTCAGTGATGCGTTTGCCAATTTGAATTCCTTTCTCAACCTCGTGGCCCTGGTCTCCCTTTTGTTGGGCTGTATTGGGGTGGCCAGTAGTGTGTTGATCTACGTGCGTACGAAGATACCTTCCATCGCCATCTTTCGCTGTCTGGGCATGAAAGGGCGTGATGTTTTTCTGGTTTACCTGCTGCAAATTCTGGTGCTGGGTGGGCTGGGTGTTGTTTTTGGGGCGGTCCTGGGAACCGTGGTGCAACTGGTGCTCCCCATTCTTTTTAAAGATTTTTTGCCCCTGGAGGTGTCCACGAGCATCTCCTGGCCAGCGATCGGTGAAGGCCTGGTGATTGGGATTTTTATCACCATGCTTTTTGCTTTGGTCCCCTTGTTGCCGGTTCGCCGCATCAGCCCCCTCCGCATTCTGCGCACGGCTTTCGAACAGGATTTGGGGCAGCGCGACTATGCCCAGTGGGCCGTTTACCTGGCGATTGTGGCGGGCTTACAGGCCTTCCTTTGGTACCTTACGGGTAGCTTTGTCAATGGACTGATGTTTACGGGGGGCTTATTGGTGTCTTTTCTGCTCCTGTTCGCAGTAGCGCGGCTCATCACCTGGGGGGTCCAGCGGTTTTTCCCCCGCCGGTGGAGTTTTGTTTTCCGGCAAGGGCTGGCCAACCTCTTTCGGCCCAACAACCAAACGGCCACCCTCTTGGTGTCCATCGGGCTGGGAACGGCTATCCTGACCACCCTTTTTATTATCCAGGGGTTGTTGCTCGAAAATGTAGGTGAGATGGACGCCGGTAACCAACCCAACGTCATTCTCTACGGGATTGAAAAAGAGCAAATGACGGGCCTGAGCGAACTGACCACCAGTTTTAAGCTGCCCATTGTGCAGCAGGTGCCCATTGTGACCATGCGCATGACGGGGTGGCAGGGGCGTACCAAAGCCGACTGGCTGGCCGACTCTACCCGCCAGGCCGAGCGCTGGGCCTTTAACCGCGAAATACGGGTCACCTTCCGGGATTCACTGGATGGCTTTGAAGAAGTGTTATCCGGTACTTTTCCGAAGCCCCGGGCCGCCCATGGTGATTCTGTTTTCATCTCGTTGGAAGAAGGTTTTGCCGAGTCCATGCACGTAAAGGTAGGAGACGAAATCTCGTTCAACGTGCAAGGCATGCCCCTGACTACCTTCGTAGGAAGCACCCGCAAGGTCGATTTTACTAAAATGCGCACCAGGTTTCTCGTGATTTTTCCGGCAGGTGTTTTGGAGAATGCGCCCCAATTTCAGGTATTGGTAACCAAATCGCCCAATCCTGCTACCACCGCCAGGTACCGGACGGCCGTCGTGAAGGCTTTTCCGAATGTTTCTGTCGTTGACCTGAGCTCCATCCTGACGGCCTTAAGTGATATCCTGGCCAAGGTGTCCTACGTGATCCAGTTCATGGCCGTGTTCAGTATCCTGACGGGTTTCATCGTGCTGGTCAGTTCTTTGCTGCTGAGTAAGTTGCAACGGATAAAGGAAAGTGTCCTGCTGCGGACGCTCGGGGCCAGTAGTAAGCAGTTGCTACAGATTAGCGCTACGGAATACGCCTTGCTCGGGACACTGGCTGCTGCCACGGGTATTTTTATCGCCCTGGTGAGCAGTTGGCTACTGGCCAGCTTCCAGTTGAAACTGACGTTTTATGTGCCCTGGTTAGCCATCGGTGTCATTTTTGTATTGGTGGTGGCGATCATTGTGGTGATCGGTCTGCTCAATAGTCGGGACGTGTTGCGCAAAAGTCCGTTGGAGGTCTTACGGCGGGAAGTGTAACGGGTTGCCCCCCCCAAAAAAAACTCCCCCAGCATCCGTTGCCGGCGCCGGGGGAGACCACACACTATGAGAACACCCATTATATCTTTTCCTTGCTTAAAGGATTTTATTCGCTTATCTTCACTATTATAGACACTTAAAAGCACCATTTGTATGCACAGGTAAATGTTATTGTTTTTAACAAATGACCTAAAGTCTTGTTTGTTAGAATGTTATAAATGTTTATTAAAGTATTGTTTTAAAATATTTAACATTTTTTGTAAGAATTACGACAATTTTTGAGCCTTGATAAAAGCGAATACGGTAAGGGAGATATTGGAGACGGCGCGGGTAGATGACGTCGTTGGCGATTTCGTGAATTTGCGGCGCCGGGGCACCAATTTGATTGGCCTGTGCCCTTTTCACAACGAAAAATCGCCTTCCTTTAATGTCAATCCGGGGCGCAACATCTACAAGTGTTTTGGCTGCGGTCGGGGTGGCGACGCCGTCAATTTCCTGATGGAGCACGAGCACTTAAGTTTTCCGGAATCGTTGCGGTGGCTGGCCAATAAGTACGGTATTGAAATCGAAGAGGTGGAACTCAGCAATGAGCAATTGGCCGAGCAGCAATTGGCCGATAGCTTGTTCATCGTCAACCAGTTTGCCTGCGATTACTACCAGGAACAGCTCCTGAACAGCGACCGCGGGCGCAGCGTAGGTTTAAGCTATTTTAAGGGCCGCGGCTTCCGCGAAGAGACCATCCGCAAGTTTGGCTTGGGCTACGCGCCCATGGGGCGTGACCTGTTCCTGCAGGCAGCTACCCGGGCTGGCCACAAGCCCGATATCCTGGAAAAAGCCGGACTGATCAAGACCGACCGCGACTTTTTTCGCGACCGCGTCATGTTTACCATCCGCAACCTTTCGGGTAAGGTGGTGGGTTTTGGGGGCCGCATTCTGCAAAAAGACGTAAAGGCGCCGAAATACATCAATACACCGGAAACGGAGGTGTACAACAAGAGCCGTATTCTCTTCGGCGCTTTCCACGCCAAGCAAGCTATTCGACGCGAAGACGAGTGTATTCTCACCGAAGGCTACACCGACGTCATTTCTCTCCATCAGGCGGGGATAGAAAACGTGGTGGCCAGTTCCGGCACTTCGCTGACCGTGGACCAGATCCGGATCATTAAGCGCTACACCCCCAACGTCAAGGTGCTTTTCGATGGCGACAAGGCGGGTATCCGCGCTGCGTTGCGCGGAATAGACCTGTTGTTGGAACAAGATTTAAACGTAAAAATCGTCCTCCTGCCCGACGGTGAGGATCCCGATTCCTACCTGCAAAAGATGGGACTGACGGTTTTCAAGGATTACCTGCAGGAGAAGGCAGAAGATTTTATCTTTTTCAAAGCCAACCTCCTGTTGGCCGATGCCGGTAATGACCCCGTTAAGCGCACGGCCCTCATCAAGGATATTGTTGGTTCCATTGCGCTCATTCCCGATCCGATCAAGCGCTCGCTTTACGTGAAGGAATGTGCCCGGCTTTTCGGGGTAGAGGAGCAACTGCTCGTGGCGGAGGTGAACAAGATCATTGCTACCTCGCTGAAGAAACACCAGCAACAGGAAGCTGCCCGGGGTAATTTCCCATCGGAGCCCCCGCCGGGTTGGGAGGAACCACAAGCTGAAATGGGGCTGTTACCCCAGGCAGCTCCAACTGCAATGGGCGATGAGTACCAGGAACGCGATCTGGTGCGGCTGCTGGTGCTCTATGGCCAGGAACTGTTTGACCAATCTGCGGAGCAAACCGTGGCCCAGTTTATTATGAGCAACATCGACGATGTGATCGACAATTTCGATAACATCGTCTACCAGCGGACCACCAAGGAATGTCAGGTGCTGCTGGAGCGGGGAGAAAAGCCGTCGGTGCAGTATTTTATGCAACACGAAGCCCCCGAACTGCGGCAATTGGCGATCGACCTGGCGACCTCGCCCTACGAATTCAGCGAAAACTGGGAAAAGAAGTGGGAGGTCGTACTCAACCAGAAAATGCCCGACGAGAATTTTATCAAGGATAGTGCCCACGGCCTGAAGCGCTTTCGGCTGCGCAAACTCACCCGCATCTGCGAGGAGAACATCGCGAAAGTAAAGGAATTGTCAGCCCAGGACGAGCTGGAAGAAATGATGCTCTACCTGCGCTTGCAGCAACGGCTCCAGGAATTGCGCAACGAGCTGGCTAAGGAGTTGGGAACGGTGGTGTTTTGACGGACTAACCTGCTGAAAAAAAAAGAACCCCTCTGTTCCATACCAGGAAAAGAGGGGGTCTTTTTTTTTAGTGTGACTTACGCTTGCTTATTGCTTGATCAACTTCACGCTGGCAGAAGTGCCAGAAGCATTGATGACGCGAATAATGTAAATACCAGCAGGGAGTTGAGACACGTCCAATTGTTCTGTCTGGATACCCGCAGCAACATTTTTGCTGATCACCGGCTTACCCGTGATATCGTGCAGTTGGATGAGTGCCGGGCTTTGGCTTTGCGCCCCGGGTACAAAAGCTGCAATGCTGGGTAAAGCATTATCAGTACTGGCTAAGTCCCAGTTCAAAATGACCATTCCATCCTTTACCGGGTTGGGGTAAGCCATAATTTCTTCCTGAATATTAGCCGCGCCCAAACGTGCGTTGAAAGCTCCGTCGGCCCAGGCAGAAGTAGAACCCGTGCAATTGGCTCTTACCCGCCAGGTGTAGGCTGCATTTTTGGTCAGTCCAGATACCGTTGCCGACGTACCCGCAATGGTTCCGGAGGCAATAAGCGTGCTGCCACTAAAGACTTCTACATCGTAGTCGTTGGCACCTGTCGAAGCATTCCAGCTCAAAAGTGCTGCTCTGCCGCCTTGTTGACGGGTGTGCTGCAAATTGGTTGGCGGATTACACGTGCCAGGATTGGCACAAAGTGGGTCGCTACCGCAGTCAGGGTCGGCACAATCGACCAGCCCGTCGCCGTCGTCATCGATCCCATTGTTACAAATTTCACTAGCTGGTGGTGGTGGTGGCGGCGTGCCATCACATGGTGCACTGAGTAGCGCTGGACGAGAATTATTAATGGCTGCCCACATGCGGTCGCGTTGTCCGGTGGTGAACAAGTTCATGCAACCGTCGTCCGAGTAATCCATGTAGTTTTGGAACATATCCGGAAAATCTACCTCGGTGCTGTTCCGCTTGGGGCGGCAACTATTGGGGCCCGGATAGGTACAAGGGCTACCCGTATAATTGGGACCACTCGCAGAAGGGGTATCACTGATAAAATCGTCAACACTACAAGCACCATCGCCCCAGATGTGGCGCAGGTTTAGCCAGTGTCCAACCTCGTGGGTAGCAGTGCGGCCCAACCCATAAGGGCCAGAATTGGTGACTCCGAAATAGCGGTAGTCAATGACAACACCGTCCGTAGCTGCTGATCCACCAGGGAACTGGGCGTAGCCCAGGATACCGCCACCGACTTCACAAACCCAGATATTGAGGGAAGAAGCCGTATTGACGGCATCAGAACCACCACTGCTCGAAAATTTCATCGAATCATTGGTGCCGAAGCTTCCAACAGTAGTAGGTACCCGAATGACGCTGGTGAGGCAGAATTCGATTTCTGAGTCGGAGGCCACGCCCTGAAAATCAGCTGGCGTATTATTGGCGTCATTGTTCATCCGCCGAAAATCATCCGTCAAAACAGCAATTTGACTGTTGATTAGCGCATCAGAAATATTCTCCGTACTGTTTTGGTAGAGTACGTGTACAATTACCGGAATGGTGATGATACCGTTGGCCAGGGCCCGTCCTTGGTTGTGGTTATAAGTGCGGGTAAAAGTCTCCAGTTGGTTGAGGCGCTGCTCCATGGCAGGGTTGGCCTGCAATTGTTGTTCCAGTACTTCCATTGATCCGCAGGTGCGCTGACCATACCGCAGGTTCACCAATCGAGGCGTTGCTCAGCGGGTTAAAAACAGAAAGCGGTAACGAATTGCTTCGCTACCGCTTTCCAGGATGGGCCAACTTTTCAGTGGCCTATTTTATCAGATCAGATCAGATCAGATCATTGTTAAGCACTCTGATTGATACAGTTCAAATCTTCGAATGCTTGCGTCAGGCGTGCCACGAAGGTTTCCTCACCCGCGCGCAACCATTTGCGGGGGTCGTAGGTGTTCTTATTTGGCTTGTCGGCGCCGTCCGGGTTGCCAATTTGGCTCTGGAGGTAGTCTTTCTTCGCTTCGTAGTAATCGCGAATACCCACCCAAAAGGCCCATTGCATGTCGGTATCAATGTTCATTTTCACGGCACCGTATTCAATGGCTTCGCGAATTTCTTCGCGGGAAGAACCCGAACCGCCGTGGAAAACGAAGTTGACGGGATTGGGGCCCGTCTTGTACTTCTCCTGGATGAAGTCCTGGGAGTTTTTCAAAATCTTGGGCGTCAGTGTGACGTTGCCGGGCTTGTAAACCCCGTGCACATTGCCGAAGGCGGCTGCAATGGTGAAGCGATTGCTTACCTCCAGCAACTTCTCGTAGGCGTAGGCCACCTCCGCGGGTTGGGTATAAAGCAGGGAATTGTCGACGTTGGAGTTGTCGACACCGTCTTCTTCGCCACCCGTCACGCCCAACTCAATTTCGAGGGTCATGCCGATCTTGTCCATGCGTTTGAGGTACTCTACGCAGATTTCGATATTTTCTTCCAGGGGCTCTTCCGATAGGTCGATCATGTGGGAGCTGAACAATGGATAACCACGTCCGGCAAAGAAGCGTTCGCCAGCGTCAATCAGTCCGTCCAGCCAGGGCAGAATTTTCTTGGCGCAGTGGTCGGTATGCAGTACCACCGTCACACCGTAAGCCTCGGCCATGGTGTGTACGTGCATGGCACCTGAGATGCCTCCGAGGACGGCGGCTTTTTGGCCTTCGCTAGGCATTCCTTTACCGGCGTAAAACGCAGCACCGCCATTGGAGAACTGGATAATCACCGGAGAGTTGACCTTGCGGGCAGTTTCGAGGACGGCATTGACCGAGTTGGTGCCCACGACGTTGACGGCAGGAATGGCGAAGTTGTTTTCGTTGGCATAGTTAAAGAGTGCGGTCACTTCGTCGCCGTGAAGGACACCTGCCCGGAAACGGGTTTTAGTAGCGTTAGCCATAAGTTGAAAATTAGACTGTTTGAATAATTATTAGGGCAACGTAAAGGTAATAAGAATTTAGGAGCAACCTAGTCTGGCCCAGGGTGTTTCCTTTTTTAAAACAGGAAAAGACATGATCGTAAGAAGGGGTAATACCGGCGATATGGAGGGGGTGCTGGCCTTGCAACAAGCCAACCTTTGGCGAAATTTGACGGCGGAAGAACAGCTGGGGGGCTTTGTTACTACGCCCTTCACGACCACCCAACTGGAGGCCATAATTGCGCAAGGTGGCCTGTTCGTCATTGTGGCCGATCAGCAAATCGTGGCTTACGCCTTTGCCGGTAATTGGGCCTATTTTCAGCAGTGGCAGATCTTCGAAGTAATGGTGAAGCGGTTGCCCCAATTGTCCTTCCAGGGCCAACCCGTAACCGTATCGAACAGCTTTCAGTACGGACCGGTATGTATTGCCCGGGCGTACCGGGGGCAGGGCCTGCTGCCGCTGATTTTTGAATCTTTGCGCTTGGAATGGCAGCAGCAATACCCGCTGGCACTTACCTTCATCAATGTAGTTAATGTCGTTTCCACCCAGGCCCACGTGCGCAAGTTGGGCTGGGAAGTCATTGATCACTTCGATTTTAACGGGAATAATTACCTGGGATTGGCTTACGATATGGCCAGACCGGTACCGCAGGTTGGTTAGTTGTTATTCAGCCCAACTGTTCGGCGTGAATAACAACTCGACCTGTCGCGAAGTGGTTTGAAGATCAAGGGATCAACGCCCAACTCCTTTCGCGACAGGTCGACAGTAGCCTATACGATCTCCTTCGCCGTCAGGTAGCGCTCGGCATCGAGCGCAGCCATGCACCCCGTACCGGCAGCCGTTACGGCCTGGCGGTAGATGTGGTCCTGCGCGTCGCCACTGGCGAATACCCCTTCGATATTGGTTTTGCTGCTTTTACCCTGGGTAATGAGGTAGCCTGCTTCGTCCATGTCCAGCCAGTCCTTGAAGATGGTGGTGTTGGGTTTGTGGCCAATAGCCACGAAGAAAGCCTTGACGGGAATATCCGTGATTTCCTGGGTTGTATTGTTGTAGATGCGTACAGCTTCTACTTCCTCTCCGCCGAGTACTTCCTTGGTTTCGGAATTCCAGTAGATTTTGATGTTGGGGGTCTTCAATACCCGGTCCTGCATAATTTTTGAAGCCCGCATTTCATCCCGACGCACAATCATGTGGACCTGAGGAGATAGTTTGGCGAGGTACAATGCCTCTTCGGCGGCGGTGTCACCGGCTCCGACGATGGCGACTTCCTGGCCGCGGAAGAAGAAACCATCACAAACCGCACAGGCAGAAACGCCCTTGTTCATGAAGTGCTGCTCGGAAGGCAAGCCCAACCACCTGGCGCTGGCACCGGTAGAGATGATGATGGAGTCGGCGTGGATTTCTTCGCCCGCTTCGGTCCATATTTTGTGTACGGGCCCGGTGAAGTCGACCTTGGTAATCATTTCCATGCGCACGCGGGTGCCAAAGCGCTCGGCCTGCTTCTGAAAATCATCCATCATTTGTGGTCCCATGATGCCGTCGGGATAGCCGGGGTAGTTTTCTACATCGGTGGTTATCATCAACTGACCACCGGGTTCCTGCCCCGTGAAGAGGAGTGGCTTCAGGTTGGCCCGCGCAGCGTAGACGGCAGCGGTGTAACCGGCCGGACCGGAACCTATGATGACACAATGTTCGTGAGCTATCCCGTTGTTATCCATTTTTTTTTATTTTATAATAAGTGGGCGCAAAAATAAGAATTGGCTGCCAAATTCAAGGACTAGAACAGCCAAAGTTTCGGGTTAGTTGAACAAAGGGGTTTATTTGTAACGCATTTGCGGAGATAGGCTGTAAATAGGAGCTGATTTGCCGGCTGCATCACGGGTTACAACGATACCAGGACACTTATTTTGAGCGTTCGAATAATAGCCTTGGTCGAAAAACCTTGGCTGAACGGGCAAAAAAGTGATAATTTAAGGAAACGTACTACTTGCCTGAACGGAGGTAAGTGTACCTTGTTTGAAGGTACATGGGCAGGTAAATCGGCCAACTCAAGCTAAAAATAAATAGGATGTATACACTGGGTTTTATCGCTGTATTAGCAGGATTGCTGGGCTTGATGCTCAACCGGGAGGGACTGAAAGGACTCAGCTATGCCACTGCGCCAGGTTTGGCGGTTTGGCTGGTGGGAACATTCGTACAGACCGCTACCTGGACCGCCTTTTTTGGACAAACCTTCACCGACCTGCTGTTTTTCGGGGGGGCAGCCTTGTTGTTCCGCGGACTGAGCCAGTCGAAAAATTTGGCGGTACCCGCAGCGGTGGTCGCGTTGGTGGTTATGGCGGGTGTGCACCAGGCGTTGCGCCCTGCTGCCGCTGAGCCGGAAGTGGCAACCGCTATGCCGGAACTGGCCAGCGACGGGGAACTGCTGGTGGAACTGAACCAGGAAACCGACGCCGAACGCTGGAAGCGCTGGATCGGTGCACAAGGGTGGACTACCCGCCGGGCTTTTTATCCTGCGGATGGGCAGCGAACCGACCTGGACGATTATTACCTGGTAGACGTCCCCGCCGACCAGGTAGCCGAACTGGTAGCCCTCATGGCGATGCTCGAAGCAACGGGAATGACGGACAATGTGGAACCCAACGAGGTGATCAGACTGGAATTTGATCCCGCACGCACGGTTCCTAAGTCGAATAAACAGCTTGGGGTAGACGATCCCAGGGTGAACGAACAGTGGGCGATGACCGCGCTTGAGATGGATCGTTTTTACACCCTGCTGACGTCGGAGCAGGTGAAACCCCAAAAGCGCGCGCTGGTTGCTATTCTCGATACCGGGGTGGATGCAAAACACGAAGACCTGGCCGCCAATTTCTTTTCTGTCAACAAAAAATTCGACGATGACCCCCAGGGGCATGGCACCCATTGTGCGGGCATCGCGGGAGCAGTGACCAACAATGGGGTAGGAGTAGCCTCTTTTGCGCGCTCGGGTGATTTTTTTCGGGTAACCAGCGTGAAAGTTTTGCGGGCAGGTGGCAGCGGTACCCAACAGGATATTATCAATGGCATCATCACGGCCGTAGACCGCGGGGCAGATGTGCTGTCTTTGTCGTTGGGTGGGTTCAGTACGCAATCGCGGCAGCAGGCCTACAGCGAAGCGGTGCGCTACGCGACCGACAAGGGGGCTATAGTCGTTGCGGCGGCTGGCAATAGCAACCGGGATGCGGCTACTTATACACCGGTAAACGCCACGGGAATGATCGGTGTATCCGCCGTTGACGACCAACTCCAACGGGCGGTTTTCTCCAATAAAGTCAATCGTATTGAGATGGCCCTGGCAGCGCCGGGCGTAGGGATTTTCAGTACCAAGCCCAATAACAATTACGAAGCACACAATGGCACTTCGATGGCCACCCCGTTCGTCAGCGGCCTGCTGGGCGTGATGAAGAGCATCCGACCGTCATTGACCAACAAAGAAGCTTTTAAGATCCTGCAGGAAACGGGTATCAATACCAGGGAAACCAGCAATACGGGCAAACTGATCCAGCCCGCCCGGGCCGTAGGTGCATTAATTGGTGCAGCGGCTAATTAGTGGCCGCAGTTGCTCCTGCCTACTTCTTGGTGGGTTCAATAATGCCCGTTTTTTCACCAAAATAATGCACAAAGCGCTGCATGTCAGCGGCCATTTCGGCATTCTGGGTAGCGCGAAAATAAGTATCCGTCAGTCCGCGCAAGGTTTGAAAAAAGAAGCGGTCCATCTCCATCACCTGCATGTCGTTGGTCCACAGGTCGATCTTGAGGGTTTCTTTGGATTCGTCATCAAATAGGGACAACAACATGGCCTTGGCGACCTGTCCGCCAGCGGGGTTGTCGGCAGCGTCCCAGTCGATTCGAACGGGGAGTTTTTCCTCGTTCAGGCCGATTTTGATATTGATGTCGCTGGTTTGGATTACTGTTTTACTCATCTGTTTGCTCTTATTTTTCGCGGCCCAAAGCTACGATTTCAAGGTTGTTGTAAGTGGTGTTTCCCAAATTATTTTCGCTGGCCGCCAGCCGCATGGCCCGGGCAACCGTTTTGTCTGTCACCGGTTGGTAGGATTTCAGCAAGCCCATTTTGCTGATGAAATTGAAAACGGCAATCCCGATTCGCTCGCCCTGGCGGTCTTCTTTGCGGTCGCCATCCAGGAAAGATGGATGAAATATTTTCAGTTGTGGGTAGCCCAAGGCTTGTACTGCAGCTTCCATTTCTCCCTTGGTTTTGTTGTAGAAGAAAGGTGAACCCGCGTCAGCTCCTACCGACGAGACGACCAGGAACTGCCGGGCGCCCTGGGCCAGCCCCAGGCGGGCTGCTTCAACTACGTAAGTATAATCTACCCGGTAGAAAGCGGCCTTGCTACCAGCGGTGGCCATCGTAGTGCCCAGACAGCAGTAAATATCGTCGACCTGAAAAAATGCGGCGTAGTCAGCCAGTTGGTCAAAATTTACCTGTTGGACTTTTAGTTTGGGGTGTGCCCCAGGCCAGGCCCGGCGCACAACGATCCGTACTTCAGTGTACTGTTCATCGGCTAATAACTGCTCGACCAATTGTTGGCCGACCAGTCCGGTAGCGCCGAGTACAAGGGCTTTCTTTTGCATTTTTTTTCGTTTTAATTAAGCGGCCACGGAGATAGCCCGGGCTAATACCTGACCTCCCGTTCATAATAACGAGCGGCAATTCCCCCCCAGATACCCAGGCCACCTTCAATGTTGTGGTCAACACGGGTATAGGAGGAGAAAGGCCCCTGGTTGGAGCGACTGAATTCGAGGGTATTCCAAAAGTTGAACTGGTCTGCGTCAATGGTCATCCACTTAATGGTAGCGCGGGTGCCCAGGCGGTACAAGCCAAAGGTTTCGAAGTCAAAATCTTCGCCGGGTGCGGCGGCCTTGGCGAGCGGAAATTCGAAAAGCTGACCGTCGAAAAGCAGGTCATCGGTTATTGAACCAAAAGGACGGAGGAAAGGCCCGTCGTTTTCCTGGGTAAAATAGCGGTAATAGTTGGGCACACCAGGTGGGTCTTGCAGGTCAACGACCAGTTGCGCGAGGGTATCGTTGGGCTCGCCCGGCGGCGGTTGAAAGAAAAGGGAGTCGAGCGGGACGGCGTAGGGAATAGTAGTGGTAGCTCGTAGTGTTTCGTTAGCCGTTTTAACTTCCAACAGGTAGGTTTTGCCTTCCTCGCCCAGCATGGTGAAGGAAAGGTCGAGGTAAGCGCAGAAGTTAAAACCGATACTATCGGGGTTGAGTCCGAGAAACTGGCCGACCTGATCCCTGAATTCCGGTGGAATTTCTTGCAGGCACAACTCCGTCAGGACAACCGTTTGGGAGCCATCGGAAACCGTTATTTCGGCATCGTGCACAAAACTTTCGTCCAGTTGCTCGGCCGACAGTTTACTGAAGAAGGGGAAACTGCGCGTCAGCAAAACGTAGGGCGGAGTTGGCCGGTCTCCGGCCTCGATGTAGCCTTCCACGACCAGTTGGTTCTCCGCATTAACAACCGGTGGAGTAAACTCTTCTTCACAGGAAGCGAGCCACAGCAGCAGGCACGTGGTCAGGGCAATGGGTACCGCAAAGCGTTGAAAAGTCATTGTTGGTCATTTAGATTGATCGTACTTACCAACAACCCGATTGTTTTTTAGATTAGGATAAGGGCATTTTTATTGCAATGCTGCCACCTTCAATGCTCAGCCCCAGGTTTTCGTAATGAACCAGCCAGTCGACGTATTCTTTGCCCAGCAATTGCCGGCGCCAACCACTGCCGAGGATGCTGTCTAGCACTTCGGGGTCGTTTTTCATGCGCCGGATGGCGTTGCGGGGCATCACCAGGGCGTGGGAGACCTCCTCGTCCAGGCAGCGGTACTTCATCAGCAGGTAGAGCAGTTCCAGGAGTACCTCGTCCCGGGCATCTTCGTTGATGGGGGCAGGCAGGCGTTTGAGGATCTCCCGTTCTTCGGCTATAGCAGGGTCTTCGTACATATTGGTCCACAGCTCCGCATATTTGCGGGAGATGAAGTCCGGTAGGCGGCGGTTTTCCTGCAGGGCCTGACGGCCGCCGCGGATCGCTTTGACGATCTGGCCAATAAGCTTGGCCTGTAGCACCATGTTTTTGGAAACATCCAGCCGCTCGGCTTCGTCGCGGCGCCACTTGAATAAGCGCAGCAGAAAAATCTGTTCCTTGGGCTTGAGCGAGGTGATCAGGTTGCTGGTCAGGGCTTCATGGTAGGGATCCTGGTAGTAGTAGTCTGCGCTCTCCAGGCGTTTACACTCTTCCAGGGCCCAGTCGAGGCGGTTACTGTCCGTCAACTTTTGGGTGAACTTGCGCCACAGTGGTTCCAGAATGACCACGTCTTCCAAGGCGTAATCCAGTTGCCGCTGGCTGAAGGGGCGGGCTTCCCAATCGGTAACGGCAAACCCTTTGCCCAGGTTGATATTGAGTTCGCCACTCACGATCTTGGCCAGTCCACTCGGGTAGTGGTAGCCCATCATGCCCGCCGCAATCTGCGTATCGAAAGTATTGGTCGGCAGGACATCGTATTGCTGGTACAACAACCGGTAGTCGTTTTCGCCGGCGTGGGTAATTTTCAGGATGTCCGGATCGACAACCAAATCCAGGAAGGGATCCAGGTGGGGCAGGCGCAGGGGGTCGAGCAAATAGTTGCCGGCAGCACAGGTTACCTGAATCAGGCAAATCAGTGTCTTGAACCGCTTTTCGCCGACAAATTCGGTATCAAATCCAATCCATTCCGCACCACGTGTGTCTTGGAAAAAGCGATCCAGCTGCCGCTCGTTTTCCACCAATTGATAGTTTACCAAAGTATCTGAGTTAGCGTTAAATATTTCTAAAAATGTGTTGCAAGGTAGGTAAATATGCTATTAACTGCATCAATTGGAAAGTTAATCCATTTGTAACCGTGGTTTTTTTGATTTTTGCAAACTTGTGTCACGGTTTTTTCGTTTTATTTCCAATCCAACTACTTAGGAAGGATATCCTTCAAACCATCTTGACTATGAAAATCATTAAAAGGCTTTTTCTCATTTTCGGCATCTTTATTGTCCTGTTGCTTGGACTTGCGGCTGCTGTTCCCATCTTTTTTAAAGACTCGTTGGTTCAGGTGGTGAAAGAGCAGATCAACGCCAGTATCAACGCTACGGCAGATTTTGCCGAAGTGGATATTTCGTTGTTTCGGTCATTTCCGCATCTCAACCTCAATTTGACCGATTTAACCGTGGTCGGGAAAGGCCAATTTGCGGATGTTCCTTTTTTAGGCGCTGAGCAAACGGCCATTACGATCGATATCCGTTCTTTTTTCGGAGGGAACAAACCTTTGGAAGTCCGGTCTGTAGATTTCCAGCGGCCTGTTCTGAACGTATTGGTACTTGCCGATGGCTCGGCCAACTACGACATTACCATCCCCGCCGATTCGGTAGCCGTTGCGGATACCACTGCCAGCCAGTTGGAGGTGGCCTTGCGTTCCTATACGATTACCGATGGGCAAGTTACCTACGATGACCGTAGCATGGACCTGTTGGTAAACCTAGAAGGACTGAACCACCAGGGAGAAGGGAACTTCACCTTGTCAGAGTACGACTTAAATACCCAAACAACAGTGACTGCTCTGAGCGTAGACATGGGTGGAATAACCTATCTGAAGCAGGCCAAAGCCACGCTGGCTGCTATCTTTCACATTGATGCCGATAACAGCATCTATACCCTGAAAGACAACCAGCTGACGGTTAACGAACTAATGGCAAACGCTGAAGGAACGGTACAATTGAAGGACGAGGACATTATCCTGGACCTGAAGTTCAATTCCCCGGACAGTGATTTTCGCTCCCTGTGGTCCCTGATTCCCAATGCCTACACGGCCGACTACCAAAACGTGGATATTGCGGGAACCTTCCGGTTGGAGGGATTGGTCAAAGGTAACTACAACGAAACCACTTACCCCGCTTTCCGCATCCTGACCAAAGTCGAAAACGGCCGCGTAAAATACCCCGACCTACCCGTGGGAATCAACGATATTCAGGCACTCGTAGATGTCAACAGCCCCAGCAGCGACCTGGACAAAATGCTGATCGACGTGAGCCGCTTAGGGATCAAAGTAGGAAGTGACCCCTTCCAGGCCCGGATCAAAGTAAGTACCCCTATTTCTGATCCTAATGTGGATGCCAATGTAGACGGCATTATTGACCTCGCCCAGTGGGCCAAAGCTTTCCCGTTGGAAGGCGTCAGTGAAATGACCGGCCGCATTACGGCCGACGTAGCTGTGCAAACGCAGTTGTCGACCATTGAACGGGAAGCTTACGAACAAGTGAAAATGTCGGGCGACCTCACCGTTGATAAGTTGCGCTACGCAGCCGACGGACTGCCGTTGGTCGTCATTGACCGGGCAGTAGCTCAATTCACGCCCCAAAAGGTCGATATCAGTCAATTTACGGCCAGGTTAGGGAAGAGCGACCTCCAGGCCAGCGGATCCATCGCCAATATTTTGGCCTACATTTCGCCAGAAAAGACCATGCGCGGGAATTTCAAAGCCCACTCCAATTATTTCCTGGTTGACGAGTGGATGACGACCGAAGAAACAGCGGCTACACCAGTACCCCTGGGAACTCCGCCGACGACCGAAGAAGCCATTTTCGATCGCTTTGACCTAGCGCTGGACGCCACCGCCAATAAGATTGTCTATGATACCTACACCTTGACCGACGCTGCGGTGAAAGGCCGTGTTCGCCCCAATCTGATTGAGGTAGAAAGTATGCGCGCTAATTTGGGCGAGAGTGATTTTAGTGGCAGCGGAAAAATTACCAACGTTTTCGATTACCTTTTCTCCGACGGAATACTAGGTGGGAACTTGGTCATGAATTCCAATTTCTTCGACCTGAATCCTCTTATGGAGGAAACAACCCCCACGACTACCGCCAGTGGAACTCCGGCCGCAGAAAGCTACGGCGTCATTCCGATTCCTGCGAACATCGACATGACCATCCAGGCCAAGGTCAACCGTTTGCGCTATACCGATCTGGAGCTGAATGACCTACAGGGCCTGCTGACGATCCGGGACGAGGCCGTGGTCGTAGAAAATGGTAGCGCACAAGCGCTAGGTGGTTCCATGGGCTTCACCGGTGCCTATGACACCGAAAACGTGGATAAGCCTTCCTACAATTTTAAGTTCGACCTCAAGGAACTGGATTTCCAGGAGAGTTTCAGCAAGTTCAACACTTTTGCGTCTTTTGCGCCGGTAGGGAAGCTAATTGCGGGAAAATTCTCCACCAGCTTGCTCATGTCAGGTGAGTTGGGTAAAGATATGTTGCCCTTGCTGGAAGCCGTCAACGCCAAGGGGATGTTCGAAACATCGAAAGGTACCATCAAAGGCCTACAACCACTGGCGGCCGTTGGCAATGCCCTCAATATCAATGAACTGAAAGAGAACGTCAACTTTGATAACCTCAAGAGTTACTTCACCATCGAGAACGGCGTTTTTGAAGTTAAACCGTTCGATATCAAAGTAGCAGGTTATTCCATGACCGTCGGCGGTAAGCACAGCCTGACCCAGGAAATGGCTTACACCATCAATACCGTCATTCCGCGCTCAAAACTGGGCACTGGCGCTTTGGGCAATACCGTCAACCAGGGGATCAGTGCACTGGTTAAGCAAGCCAGCCAACTGGGACTGAACGTCAATGACGCCGAAAACCTCAATGTGCAGATATCCCTTACCGGGAATATGGCCAGTCCTAAAACCGGGTTCAAATTACTGGGTACCGATGGGCAGACCACGGTGGCTGCCGGTGTCAAGGCAGAAGCCACTGCGGCGGTGCAGGGGCAGGTGGATGCCGCTAAGGATAAGATTACCACCGAAATCAGTGCTGCCAAAGATCGCCTGACCGAACAGGCTGCGCGTACCGTGGATTCCCTGAAGAACATAGCGGCCCAGCAAGCTGCCCAGGCCGGGCAGCGCGCCCTGGATCAGGCGCGTGGTCAGGCTGGCGCAGTCTTGGACTCGGCCAAGACCAATGAAGCCTTACGCACCCAGGCCGCTGAAGCTGCCGATAAACTCAAAGGCGAAATCAAGGATTTCAATCCTTTTGGGAAAAAGAAGAAAAGTGGCGGTGGCGGTCGCTAGCCATAACCCCGTAGCGCTTGTAAAACAAAAGCCCTCCCCGAATCATTTTCGGGGAGGGCTTTTGCGTGTGGGGAATTGTGCGTGTGGGGAATTGTGCGTGTGGGGAATTGTGCGAAGGCTATTTAATCAAAGTCTCAAATAATGCCCGCACCTCTGGTGCATTTTCTGGTTTGAGCCGACCCGCCAGGATCAGGCGCATTTCCCGGCGACGTGGTGCACTATCGTAGCGCTGCTGTTCGATCTCGGTTACGGGAATGATGGGTGGCACGGCCACGGGTTTGCCGTTTTCCTGGTCGAGGGCGACGAAGGTATAGTACGCTGCATTGCAGCGGCGGGGATTGTGCCCTTTGATATCGGAGGCATAGACCTCGACAAAAACCTCAACCGAAGTCCGAAAAGCACGGGTTATCGAGGCTTCCAGCGTAATTACATCCCCCACACGGATGGCCTTGTTGAAGCTCACGTGGTCGACGGAAGCTGTAACGACGTGTTTTTCGCAGTGTTTACCCGCGCAAATACCACAGCCGATATCCATCCAGCGCAGGAGGTTGCCCCCCATGAGGTTGCCCATGGGGTTGGCATCGTTGGGCATGATCATCTCGGTCATTACCGTAGCCGAAGCGGTTACTCTTTTTCCTTGTAGTTCGTTCATCAAGTTGATTATCTGATCATTACTCCCTTTCTGTTCAAGAAAGGGATAAGGGTGAAATTGCTGGGGTCAATACTGCCTTTAACAAAAATGTATTTTTTGTCGTAAAGGTGATCGTTCAGGCTAAAACTGACCCAATACTCATTGGTGAGCGTAAATAAGGCAGGTGGGAGGGGTTCGATTTTTTCAATTTGCAGCGGGCCGATCTGGGCGAAAAAATGGCGGAGCGTTGCTGTTTTACGTTTTTCACCATTTAGTTCGCCGTAGCCACGGGAAGTAATGAGCACGTTTTGGATCACCTCTTCTTGCAGGTTGATGAGGTAAACGTCCCACAGTTCGTCGTCGGTGTCTCCGGCGGGGGGTAAAATGGCGATGGCCAGGTCTTCAACTTTACGGCGGGGAATATCTTTGATCATAAACAGCCTAGATTTTCGGCAAAAGTAAACCTTCTCTGATAATTTTTATGGACAAGCTAAAGCGAAAATGATAAGCGACTGACGGGGAGCGTCATTTTTGTTTTAGCTTGTCCTAAAGCACAAAAAATGTCAGCGAATCAAAGTAAACAGGTTGCCCCAATTATTCCACGTAATCGAAACCAAATAAATCAGCAAAATGTGCCTTCAGTTTGGTTTTAACTTTTTCAGCCGCTACCGGCTGGCCCAATTCTTTGGCCATGCTGGTCACGCTCTTGTCGGCATCATTGATCCCACAGGGAACGATGTTTTCAAAATGGGTCAGGTCGGAATTGACATTAAACGCAAAACCGTGCAAAGTTACCCAGCGGCTCAGGTGTACCCCAATGGCACAAATTTTTCGCTTGGGCAAACGGTCGGTAGCAGCCAGCCAAACCCCCGTATAACCGGGTTCGCGGTAGCCGTGCAGGTCGTATTCTGCCAGGGTGCGCAGCACGGCCTCTTCGAGGTAGCGAACGTAGCGGTGCACATCGGTAAAAAAGCAATCGAGGTCAAAGATGGGGTAACCGACAATTTGCCCCGGACCGTGGTAGGTGATGTCTCCACCCCGGTTGATCTTGTAAAAGGTAAACCCTTGCGCAGCCAGTTCGGCTTCGTTGAGCAGGAGGTGGTCGATCGATCCGCTTTTTCCCAGGGTGTATACCGGCGGGTGCTCGCAAAAGAGCAGTTGGTGCTGCTGGGGCGCGGTGGCCCGACCCAATTGTTCTTCCTGGCGGTTGTGGCGTTTTTGTGCCACCAACGCCTGGTGAACCTGGGTTTGGTAGTCCCAGGCCTGTTGGTAATCCATAAGGCCCAGATCCTGAAAGATGACTTGTGGTTTGTTGTTCAACAAAAGGTGATTTTTTAGATCAAAACAAACCCGAAGGCTTGTTGACTCTTATCTAAAAGAATGAAAAGGAAAAAAGTTTTTCCAGCGGCCAAGAAATAAATCAACAATGTAGCCCGTATATTTCATTTTGTGTTCCCGTCTTCCGAAGTTTGCAGCCAAAGGAATTTCAATCTTCTTACCAATCTTCTTTAGCTATGTCGTTCCCAACTGCCTTTTCGTGGCTCTTTATGCTGTTGCTGATAACTGCCTGCCAATCTTCACCTGCCGATTCCGCTGCGGATCAACCATTAACCGTAGAGCCAACACCCGCGCCAACCCCGGTGGATCAGACCTACGAGCAGGAAAAACACCTCAAGAACGTTCACCAGCTGACCTTTGGTGGCAACAATGCGGAAGCTTACTTTAGCTTCAACAACCAATACCTGGTTTTTCAGGCCGAAAACCCGGCCTGGGAGGTCGCTTGTGACCAGATCTTTTACATGCCCGTAACGGGTTATACGGGCGAACGGCCTCCCATGCTCAGTACGGGCAAAGGACGGACGACGTGTTCCTTTTTTATGCCTGGTGACACGACGATCCTTTACGCCAGTACGCACCTGGGGGGCGATGCGTGCCCGGAAATGGTGCGGCCAGACAATGGGCTCTACACCTGGCCTGTTTTTGCAGATTTCGACATCTTTATCGCTGATCTCCAAGGTAATATTCTTCAGCAACTAACGAATGATCCCGGCTACGACGCCGAAGCCACGCTGTCTCCTGATGGTTCCAAAATCGTCTTTACTTCTACCCGTTCTGGCGACCTGGAATTGTGGACCATGAATACGGACGGTACCAACCTCCAACAAATCACCTCCGGCCTGGGCTACGATGGCGGGGCTTTCTTCTCTCCTGATGGCCAGCAACTGGTTTTCCGCGCTTCCCGGCCCCAAACCAAGGAGGAGCAAAAGACATACCGCGATCTGTTGGCCGGGTATCTCGTGCAGCCTACCAGTATGGAAATTTATACCTGTAATATCGATGGCAGCAACCTGCGGCAGCTCACCCACCTGGGCAAGGCCAACTGGGCACCGTTTTTTCACCCTTCCGGGAAAAAGATTTTATTTTCCTCTAATCACCACGTACCCGGTGGTCGGCAGTTTAATATCTTTAGTATAGATTTGGACGGAAGCAACCTCCAGCAAATCACTTATGACGATACTTTTGACGCTTTCCCGATGTTTAGCTACGATGGCAAAAAGCTGGTTTTTTCCAGCAACCGTGCCAACGGCGAAGGGCGTGATACCAACGTATTCATTGCAGACTGGGTGGAATAAAACAGTACACCAATGGGTAAGATTTTAACATTTCCGGCAGGTTTTTTATGGGGAACGTCTACGGCGGCAGCCCAGATCGAGACGGCTTCGGACCACAACTGGAAAGGTGTAGTGGCCAGAGACGGAGCGGTCTTTGCCCGAACCACCGATCACGAATTGCGGCGAGCGGAAGATTTGGAACATATCGCCCGCTTTGGTTCTATCTACCGCTGTGGGGTAGATTGGGCCCGCCTGCAACCCAGCCCCGGTGCTGATTTTGTGCCGGCAGTCGTTGCTGAATATGCAGATTTCTTCCGGCAACTGCGCGCACGTGGTATGCGAATTATGTTTGTCATTCATCATTTTACCCATCCCCGTTGGTTGGAGGAGCAAGGCGGTTGGGTCGTGGAAGGGGCCATTCCTCACTACGTGGATTTCGCGGAACAATGCATTGCTCATTTTGGTGAATTTGTAGCCTACTGGAATACGTTCAATGAGCCTAATGTATATGCCTTAAACGGGTTCCTGCTGGGCAATTTCCCGCCGTTCCGGAAGAAGTATGCGCAAGCCAACCGGGTACTGCGCCACCTGGGCAAGGCCCACGACATAGCTTACGAACTGATTAAAGAACGCTATCCCGCTGCACCGGTAGGGATTTCTTTCAATACGGCCTGGTTTGAAGGGCGCAGTACCTTGGGGAGGATACCAGCGGCCCTCATGGACTGGTGGTTTCATCGCAAGGCCGCCCGTCCTTTTACGAAGGTCGATTTCTGGGGCTTGAGCTATTATGCCTACATCCCTTTTCAGCCCGGACCGATTACTGAAATTGACAACCCGGGCCAGTTGGCCCGCATGGAGATTCCCCACGACCAAATGTGGGGCTACCGCCCGGAGGGGCTCAGCCGGGTCATCCGGCGTTTCTGGAAGAAATACCAAAAACCAATTATTATTACCGAAAATGGCATCTGCACCGCTGATCCACAACAGCGGATCGCGGCCATCAAAGACTACCTCACGGAATGTCATCGCGTGCTGGCCGAAGGAATTCCCCTGCAAGGGTATATCTTTTGGAGTACCTTTGACAACATGGAATGGAATCTGGGCAATACCTACCGTTTTGGGTTGATCACCGTGGATTGGGCCACCATGGACCGCCGCAATACCCCGGCTGCTGATTTCTATGCAGAAGTATGCCGCAACAATGTAGTTGTCATCTAGTTTTGTCCGTACCGCCAGGCCCATGGGCTTGCCACAACCAATCATTCATGTTCCAACGATTTGTCCTTTTACGTTGTTTTTTTATCTGCTGCCTCACCGTTTTTGGGGTAAGTGGGCTATGGGGGCAGGTCGGAGCGCCGCTGGTTCCTGGTGCCCGGGGATTGGCAATGGGGGGAACCGGGCTCACTTTTACCGATATTCATGCCAGTTGGAGCAATCCGGCGGGTTTAGGAGCGTTGAATGCGACAGCATTGGCCTTGTACGGAGAGCAGCGTTTTGCCCTGGCCGACCTCAAGCAGATCAGCGCAACGGGGGCATTCCCCGTGGGCAACAACGGCGCGGTGGGGCTCGTTTTAGGTTATTATGGTTTTGAAGGCTATAACGAACAACGGGTAGGCGTACTCTATGGCCGGAAGTTGAGCGATAAGATCAACCTGGGCGCACAGTTGTATTCCTTTAATACCCGTATTCCCGACTATGGAAGCAAGAACGTAGTGAGTTTTGAGTTAGGGCTGCAAGCCGAGATCAGTCCGCAGATCAAGGTAGGTACCCGGATAGCCAACCCCATCAGGGTGGCCCTGCTGGAGGACGAATACCTGCCTTCCATCCTGGCCGTTGGGCTGGCTTACCAGCCGGGAAAACAGTTGCTGCTGCTGGCCGAAGTAGAGAAAGATATTTTGTTTCCCGTTCGCGTGCGGGCCGGACTGGAATACCAACTGCTGGATGCGTTGCAGTTGCGAATGGGCGTTGCCACCCAACCCGCGTTGTGGAGCTTTGGCGTAGGCTATAAGATCCTGGAAAATTGGCGATTAGACTTTGCCGCTGCCTACCACCAGTACCTGGGCTTCACCCCCGGCTTTAGTCTGGTCTACCGTTCCACAAAGTAATTGGTCAAAAAAATAACCTTCTTTGACATTTTTGCTTTCAATTGACCTCCAACACAAAAAATGTCAGCGAATCAAGAATAAATGATACCCAAAAAAATCAGGTTGCCAGAACAATCACTTATACTCGGAACTGCTATGTGGGGCTGGACGATCGCTCCGGAACGCGCCTATGAGTTGTTGGATGCTTTTTATGCCCTGGGTGGTAGAGCGGTGGATATGGCGACCAATTACCCCATCAACCAGCAACCCAACGATTTTAGGAAAGCCGAAGGTTTGCTGGCCAATTGGTGCCAGGTCAATGGGGTAAATGACCTGAAAGTGATGATAAAGGTTGGAAGCGTAAATAATATGCGTACACCAGAGCATAACTTGTCAGCTAGTTTCTTACTTCTCTGTGCGTCGGAATACCGACAACTGTTCGGCGAGAACTTACAGACCTTTATGATCCACTGGGACAATCGAGCAGATGTCTCCGCGATCAGGGAGACGGTAGCGGTTTTGTCCGAATTACACCAAAGTGGGTTAGCCATCGGTCTGAGTGGAATCCGTTATCCGGCGGTCTATGCGGAAGTCCTGCCTGATTTCGACCTGCCAACTTTAGCAATCCAGCTCAAACACAACTTGCTCTACAGCGATTTCGATCGCTATGCGCCGCTGCATGCGCGGGCTTCGTTTATCGCCTACGGCGTCAATGCGGGGGGCTTGAAATTAGAACAGGAGGAATACCGGGAGGATGCCACCCTGGGCGTGCGCGGTGGCCAGCCCCAGGGGTTCGCAGCATGGTTGCCAGGTCTTCGGCAAGTGCTGGCAAGCGCAGGCCGGGATGCAGCCGGTTCGCGGCCTGTTCCCACTACCATGAATCACCTGGGCATGCTCTACGCAGCCTATCACCCAGGGATAGATCAACTTTTGCTGGGCGCTTCCCGACCCGCGCAACTCCAGGATTCCTGGAACTGGTTGCAGGCGCTGCGGACGTTCGATTATACCGACGTTTACAATGCTTTGGTTGCGCTTACCCATCAATACCGTACCAACTGATGGAACAGTACGATTTTCTCGTTGTGGGTGGCGGATTGTTTGGGGTATACGCCGCGTTGTATCTGGCAGACCAGGGGTGCCGGGTTGTTTTGGTCGAGAAAGAGAAAGCCTTGTTGCGCAAAGCTTCCATTGTCAATCAGGCGCGGCTGCACGGTGGTTACCACTATCCACGTTCGGTAGCTACGGCACTCATGTCAGACGAAAACAAGACGCGCTTTACCCAGGATCACAGCGATTTTATTCTTTTTGATTTTGCCCAATATTATGCCATCGACAAATTTGGGAGTCTGACCGATGCCGCTCAGTTCGAGCGTTTTTGCCGCTATATCGGTATTCCTTGCCAACGGGAAAAAAACAACCCTTTGTTCAATTACCAGCGCCTGGAAGCCGTGTTCAAAACGCGGGAATATTCTTTTGACCCCATTTTGCTGGCCCGCTATTACGAACAACGGATTCGCGCCGAAAAACGGGTGACGGTCCTGACTTACCACGAATTACTTGCCGCCGGAGACGTTGGAGAGCAGTGGCAAGTCCAACTCCAAGACCTGTCTACCCAGCGTACTTTCGATCTGCAGGCCACCCAGGTGGTTAATGCAACCTACAGCGCCAGTAACGCCATCAACCAGCGTTTTGGCCTGACGGATATTCGCCTGATGCATGAAATTTCCGAAATGGCTTTTGTAACCAGTCCGGCCTTACAGGAAATCGGCCTGACGGTGATGGATGGGCCCTTTGCCTCCATCATGCCGTACGGTAAATCCGGGCTGCTATCGCTGTCGTCAGTAGCCTATACCCACCACAAGGTGTCGTACGAGGCACTTCCAACCTTCGACTGCCAGGATCAGCGGGCGGAGTGCCGACCAGACTTTACCGCTATTTGCAATGGCTGCGCCTATCGGCCGCCCTCCAATTACCGCAAAATGCTGGCCCAGATTCAGCAGTACCTGGCGGCGGAAATACAGCTGCAATACTTTACCAGCATGTACACCATCAAGTCGAAATTACGGGCCAATTACATCGATGATGGACGTCCGACCGAGATTGGTTTACTGCACAAAAAGCCACATTTTTATTGCATCTTTGCCGGTAAGATTAACTCCATTTATGAGTTTGAAAAAGTCGTAGAATTTTAACCAACCTAGCCAAAACCACACCATGTCAAACGTACTTGTAACCAATGAGATCAATACCCTGAAACGGGTACTCATTCACCGACCGGATGTAGGCATTAGCCGGATTACCCCCAAACGAGCCGAGGAATTGTTGTTTGATGATATCGTTCACCTTCCCCGCATGCAAGAAGAGCATGATGTATTCTCTGCCATACTCCGCCGCTTCCTGGGGGACGAACAAGTGCTGGAAGTTGAGCAATTGCTGCTCGAAGCCATCGAAACAGACAAAGACGCGAAGGAAGAAATGATTGATCTCATCATCGATCACGAAGAACTTCCCAAGTCTTATTCGGATTTTATGCGTGGCCTTTCGGCACCGGACCTTACCCGGCTGCTGGTGACGGGTTACTATGAACCGGAGGATCATTTTTTCTTTGACCCTATCCCCAATTTCATTTTTACCCGGGATATCGCCGTTACCATCAATGACCACCTGCTCATCACCAAGGCAGCTAAGGAAGCCCGTTACCGGGAGAACTTTATCATTCGGTTCATCATTTGGGCACATCCTGTCTTCTCGGGCATGCGCAAGGACGGCCGGGTCATTAATCTAAACAAAATAGACGAATTTCCACCTTCCAGGCGCGGGGAAACCGTTTCCATTGAAGGGGGCGATGTCATGATTTTAAACAAGGATTTCCTGGCTATTGGTTGCAGTGAACGGACGACGGCTTACGGTATTCAAAGTTTGGCCAAACGCTTGTTTGAGTTAGGCGTGGTCAAAAATGTTGTTCAGGTCAATATTCCCAATGACCGGTCGTATATGCACCTGGACACGATATTTACCCAAATCAATACCCACGATTACGTGGCCTTCAAGCCCATTATTGCCGACGGATTAGGTTCCAACGTGCAAGTATTCCGGCACGATGGTACCGAAACACAATACCATTCGGTTAAGGAGTTTTTGATCAAAGAAATAGATCCTGCTACGCGTATTCTGTACGCGGGTAGGGGAGAAACGCCTTATCAGGAGCGGGAACAGTGGACGGATGGGTGTAACCTGGTGGCCCTGAAACCAGGCGTTGCGCTTACCTATGATCGGAATCCGGTAACCGAGCAAGTTTTTGTAGAAGCAGGTTACCGGGTGGTTTATTCCGCTGACCTGCTCAAGGCATTTGACGACGGCATCCTCACACCCAGTGAGGTGGAACGGACGATCATCACTTTGCCTTCTACCGAATTGTCGCGCGCCCGGGGTGGGTCGCATTGTATGACTTGCCCAATTGAGCGTTCCTGATTATTCACTCTTAAAACCCGCTGCTTATTTCCTCTTCAGCTTCCCTTCAGCCACTGGTCGCATTACGTGATTGGATCGTTCGTTTTCCGGTTGCCCGGGAGCAACCGGTCACGGTTGTCGACCAGCTGAACTTCGACCTGTTCCCCGGCGAAAGCCTGGGCATCGTAGGGGAGTCTGGTTCTGGCAAGTCGCTTACGGCTTTGTCCGTCATGCAATTGCTGCCGGCAAATGCGCTGAGCAGTGGCGGGCTGTGGTGGCAAGGTGAAACAGATTTGGCGCAGGCCCCCCCAGCAACGTTGGCCGCCCTCCGGGGCCGGCAGATGGGTATGATATTTCAGGAGCCACTGAGCAGCTTAAATCCCGTGCTCACCTGTGGACAACAAGTGGCAGAGGTACTAAGGCAGCACCTGCTCCTTTCCGCAAAGGAGGCCGAGGCAAGGACCAAAGCCTGGTTTGAAAAGGTCAAGCTGCTCGATCCTGCCCGAATTTACCGATCCTATCCCCACCAATTGTCGGGTGGGCAGCGCCAGCGGGTGATGATTGCCATGGCGCTGTGTGCCGAACCCCAACTCCTGATCGCTGACGAACCCACCACCGCCCTGGACGTTACCGTTCAGCACGTGATACTGGAACTCATCCGGGATTTACAACAGGAAATGGGTATCGCGATCATTTTTATCAGCCACGACCTCGCGGTCATCCGCAGCATCGCCGAACGGGTTATTGTGATGCAGCAAGGCAAATGTGTGGAAGCAGGCCGCGTAGCCACCGTTTTTGCTGCGCCACAACATCCCTACACCAAGGGGTTGCTGGCCTGCCGGCCCGATTTGAGCCGGCGGTTAAAGCGGTTGGCAACGGTGAGTGATTTTTTGGCACACCCCGCACAGGATACGGGCCAAATGCTGGACAAGCTGGCGGAGACGGCTGCTGATATGGCGCAACGTAAACGGGTATTGGCCGAGGCGAAGACGTTGTTGAACGTAGAGAAATTGCAGGTCTGGTATCCTGGGCAAACCAACTGGTTGGGGCGGGTGAAAAATTGGGTAAAAGCCGTAGAGGAGGTTTCTTTTTCGCTGAAAGCTGGCGAACGACTCGGCATTGTTGGGGAATCGGGTAGTGGAAAAACAACCTTGGGAAAAGCAATCCTGCGCCTGGTAGACTTACACGGCGGGCGGATCAGTTTTGCCGGTCAGGAAGTTTCCGCCCTGGCGGGAGCAGAACTGCGTGCTTTACGACCCCGCATGCAGCTGGTTTTTCAGGATCCTTTCAGTTCGCTGAACCCCAAGCTGACCATCGGCCAAATGTTGTTGGAACCCCTGAAGGTTCACCGACCGGAACTGAGTATACACGAGCAGAACGAACGCGTGCGGCAAGTGCTGGCGCAGGTAGGCCTGGCAGCAGACACCTTGCCCCGCTACGCCCGCGAATTTTCTGGTGGACAACGACAGCGCATTGGGCTGGCCCGGGCGCTGTTGCTGCAGCCGGAACTGCTCATTTGCGATGAGTCGGTATCGGCGCTGGATGTATCCGTCCAGGCCCAGGTGCTGAACCTGATCAAAGACCTCCAGGAAGCGTACCAGTTTTCTTTAATCTTTATTTCTCATGACCTGTCGGTCATTAAATTCATCGCCGATCGGGTATTGGTCATGAAGGAGGGTAGGGTAGTGGAAGCGGGGGATACGGAGGTGATTTTCAGCTCTCCACAAGAGGCTTATACCCAAAACTTACTGGCAGCCATTCCTTGATGCGAAGGCAGCTGTTTGCTTCAAAATAAGATTTTATAAAAGCGCGACGCACCTGAGCGTCGAGTCGCCAGACCTCAGTTGCGTCGCGCTTGAGCAGCACAAGTTTAATGCTACTGCTTAATCACTTCGGCAATGGTAAATTGTTGTTCCACCTTAAGCAGCAAGTAGTAGCTGCCAGCGGGTAGGCCCGTTAAATCAAGGTCTTCCTGGTGTTTTCCAGCGGGAAGTTGTTCCTGAATAAATTGGCGAACCTGCTGGCCGTGCCTATTCAGTAAGGACAAACTTACTTTCCCCGCTTGCCCGGTAATAAAAGAAGCCCTGGTTTGAGTGCTGGTCACATTGGGTGCCAGAACCAGCCCAAACGTACTGGCGGGCACGCGCGCTTCCGTACCGACGATCCCTACTTCGGGTACTTCTACCTGCACGTAGTTGATAAAATTATCGGCTGCCGAATCCATGTCACCACGGATGGCCAGGCCGGGGCGGAAGTCCTGCATATAGATCAGGCGCACCTTGTCATCCACCTCCCGAACCATGGAAGGAAAGACTGCTTCGACAAAATCTACCAGATCGGGTTCCATGACAATATCGGGGCGGATAATATCATAGGGATCGCTCCAGGTCAGGCCCCCGTCGGGAGAAGAGATGATGTAAACGTGGCGGTAGTGTTGCATATCGTCATCAATAGACACTTCCCCTTCCACGATCCCGGAGTAGGTAACGTAGAGGTTGCCCGCCGCATCAACCCCCGCGCTGGGCATGCTGGTCAGGGAAGCAAAATAGAGCCCTACGCTTAAGCCGCTGGCCCCTGCCACCAGGTCGAGGGTGTCGTTCATGTTTTGGTCTACCGTGCCCACGATGGTGCGCAGGCTGTCGTCGCCAAAGCTTTCGTTCCAGTACGCCAGGCCATCGGTGCCGGGGTAATAGCTGGATAATCCATCGGTGAGGACATCGTCCTGTACCCACATGCGCCCAAAGTAAACGTGGGCCATTCCCTGGTAATCAACGAGTACCGTGCCGTAGCTGTCGGAAGAGAAAATGGCCAGCGAATCGGGCCGTTCATCCATAAAAGGGGGTAAATCCTGGTAGGTGTAACCGGCATCGATGGCATATTTGAAGAGGGGGAAGTCATTGACTATACTTTTGGCCCAGGTGTCGCCATTGTCTTCAGACTTAAACAGGAGCACATCGTCAAAACTGTTGAAGATCCCAAAAGCTACATTGTCGCCGCGGGCATCGATGTAATAGGAGTCGGCATCAGAGCCCAGGGTAAAATCACTTCCCAGGCCTTCGATGGCTACATCGGTGCGGTCCCAGCTGGCGCCGCCGTCCGTAGAACGGTAATAGAGGATATGGCCATCGACATTTTGGTAGGGCTGGCCGTTCAGGGATGCCGGAACGGTAATGGCGATCACGTGGATGGTTTCCCCGTTTGCACCACCTACGGCTGCGCGGGGCCACAGCATCCCCGAAGGGGTGTTGTCGGGGATGAAGCCTTCCGCCCAGGGGGCTGTTGGGCCGTCTCGGCGTTGCGTGATCAAGCGGTTGTCAGAAGTGTGGGCAACAATGAATTCCTTGCCACTGGCCGTGAATACATGGTTGGGCCAGCCCGTGCGGACGCTTTCGATTCTGCTGCTGGGCGGGTCTCCCCAGGCGAAATTTACCCGGGTGTTGTAGCCCGTGCCCCGATCGGGGTAGGTGGCGCCGGCATCGTCAATGCCGCGGGTCCAGACCCCGGCGATCCGCCCGGTGGGTGTCATTGAAATACGCTTGCAACCAGCTGCGTTCGATTGCAGATCGTACAAGGTGCTTCCAATGGGGATTTCCTGGTCGACCTTTTCCAGATCCGTAGCTGGTGGAGATTGGTGTTCCACCGGGCGGAGTGGCCCGGGTTCCATTCCGGTATAGAGTACGTGGTGGCGCGGTGCCTGGTATTGCTGGATGTTTTTTTGGACGAATTGGAGGTTGCCCTGGGCCACCAGGTGGAGACCCAAAAAAAGAAAAACACCCAGCGGAGAAAGCATTAAATTTTTCATAGCGATTGGATTGGTGGCTATAAAATTAAGAAGAAAAAAATAAAAAAGCGGGATGGGTAACTGAATACCCACCCCGCTTTTTGCAAAAAAAATGCAAGCGGTAAGACTTACTGCTTAATAATTTTCTCGGCGCGGAAGCCTTCGGGGCTGGCAATACCGATAAAGTAAGTGCCGGCAGGCAAGGCATTCACGTCGATCTCTACCGTCTGGTTCAAGACTTGCTCGTACTGGTAGGTTTGGATCACTTTGCCCGTGATGTCCATCAGGCCTACATCTACCCGCTGCGCAGTTGCTGCCAGGTCGAAGGTAATGTTCAGGCGGCTTTGTACCGGATTGGGGGCAATGGTCACCTTGGCGGCCTCGAGGGCAGGCAGGTCTTCCGTACCTACTGGTGCCTCAAAACCGAGGGTGTGTAAGCGAACGGCTACCGTCTGGCCCGCCCAACCGGTGTAGAGTTGGTCGAGGAATATGGGCGTCGTAGGGAAATTCAGGTAAGGAAGATCCTCCGAAGCCACGAAACGGGGGGCTACGCCGGTGCCAGCCTCGGTGCCGTCATAAGCGATCACAATGTAGTAGGCGCCATCGGGAACCAACTCAACGAATTCGTCGCCGTCAACCAAGTCTTCTAACTGTACATAAACCAACTCGTCGGCCGTTTCATTGCCCGTGATGACATAAGAACCCAGTGCAATCGGCGTCAGGTCATTGAAACTTGCACCATTGGCCGCAAAATCAATCGTCCCGTCCGCATTGGAGTCCGCATCGTAAAGAATGACTGTAACTTGATCTGCAATGTTGTCGCCAGTAAACAAGGCAGCAGCATTACCAATACCAAAAGAAACCGTAGTCGCTACCCCGCCATCGGCGTCAGCAAGTACCAACGACCCCGCCTGGTAGGTGAAGTTGAAGGTAGAGGAGAAATCGGCGTCAGATGGTCCTACGGTTTGGTTCAGGTTGTTGTTGTCTACGGCGTAGGTGTATTCCGTCATCACAAATTTGCTCTCGATGGTTTCGCTGTTCTGGTCATTCGTCCAGGTGATGGTGTGTTCACCCAACTCGGTCGCCTGGTAGCTGCCTACCATATTGACGATTGAGTCTGACAATGGCGCAATGCTGGAAGTGCCCGTCAGGGTAGCCTGGGCACCGCTGGGTGCCGTAATGACCGCTGAAACATTGACATCTACCATGTCTACGCTATTGGGGTTGACATAGTTGATCCGGAAAATGTTGACAGGTAGGGCTTCGCTCAGTGGCGTGTGGTAAGAATAGCTGGAAACCGGGTCGTAGAAAGACTTCACGGTGAAAGAGCCTGTCACGGTATTACCCGCATCCAATTCGCTGGTAATCAATTCACCGGTACTGCGGCCGACAAAAATGCCAGGAATGGTAACCGTACCAGATAGCGTACCGTCGCCACCGAGCATACCTACTACCGTCGCACCCGTTTGGGCAGGGTCAGCGTAGTGGTTCACGATAATACAAGCGATGGCGCCAGCTGCCTGAGCGTTGGCAATTTTGTTGACAAAACCGCAAACACCACGGCGGATCAGGGCAATTTTACCCGTAAGGTCTGTTACAATGGCTTCACAGCCCAGGCTGTCGGTAGCATCGTAAGCCCAAACGATCTCTCCTACAACCGTTTCGCTGAGGGTTGGTCCCCAAATTGGGTTGTCTGCATTGGCTACCTGGGTGCCGTAGTCATAAGTCCCGGTAATGGTTCCTGGCGAAAGGAGCTCAAAATCGACGGGGAATGGCGATTCGTCGTTGATCTGTGCCCACGCGGCAACTACCATTAAACAGGAAAACAGAAATGTAAGCGTTAATTTCATAATAGTCGATGAATTAAATAATTGATGAATGAAGACAAAAATAAATGTTCAGCAAGGTACTACAGGGATGAATCAATATTCCTTGCAATCAGATGTTTTTTAAAAAAAAACTGCAACCTTTGTCGGATTGATGTCGTCATTTAAATGACAACATGGTCGATTGGTTGGAAGTATTGGTCGAAAATCACCATAAGAATGCTTTTTTACCCCTATTTTACACAATAATTTAAGTTGCTGCACCTATGAAAAATAGAAATTTGTATATCGGGTGTTGTATGTTAGCTTGTAGTCTACTGGCTTACGGGTTTCTTTTTTATGTACAAATGTTCCAGGAATCTGAAGCGGCCATGGAAGAACTCCCACAACACCTGGTGGCCGTGATTGAACCTGCTGCGTCTCCTGATGTAAGTTTGCTCAAACACCTGATTTCCCTGCTTGTCCAATTGTTACCCGCCTCCTGATTCACCGTTTTCAATACGCTTTTTTTGTCCATACCGGAGTAGCCCGGCTACGCTCATCCAACTGGGATTAGCGGCCTCGTATTTGGCCTGGTCAGCCAGACTGACACCTGCCACTGCTAAATCTTCCATTACCATTTGCTGAAACAAGGGGGTAAGCCCGGCCACACCGCGTGGATCGTCCAGGTAGGGTTCCATCCAGGCTGCCCAACGCTGCAGCCGGTCTTCCAGTTCAACCAGGTGGTTGTCGGAATACAAAACCGGTCCGAAATGAGTCAGGTAGAGGGTTTTTAGGTTTAAGGAGCGAAGGAGCACGAGGCTTTGGTGCCAATCGGCTAAATCAATATCTGGTGGCGGGCAGGGTGGAATGACCACGCCAGCGTTGATGCGCACCCCCGCAACATCACCAGTAAAAAGCGCCGTATCGGTTTGCCAGGCAATGTGGTGGACGGCGTGACCTGGCGTATGCCAGGCTTGAAAATTGACGTCTCCAACCGCAATGATTTCGCCGTGAGCCACCTCCTGAATGCGTTCGGAATCGATGGCATTCATCTGTCCCCAGAGGGTGTCCATCTGGTCTTGGTAGATACGACGGGCAGAGGCCATCAAGCGCGCGGGCTGTGCCAGGTGCTTGCTACCCCGCGGGTGGACGTAAACAGTCGCTCCCCGGTGCGCAAACCACCAGGCTGCTCCGGCGTGGTCCAGGTGGATGTGGGTGAGAAATACGTGTTGGATTTCTTCTAATTGATAACCCAGTTGGGCTGCGCCAGCCCGCAGGCTGGGCAGGGTTGCGTGTGGGCCCGACTCTACCAAGACAGGTCCGGCACTGGTTTCTACCAGAAAGGCCGCAATGTTCTCTGGAATGTCCTGGAAATGGAGGTCGATGGTATGAATCATAAGGTAGTGAAATGCCCGGCGTCGGGTAAAATGGCAAGGTACAAAAGTAGTAAATGTGAAAAAAATGTCCAGGTGAAAATGATTTATAGGTATTCCGATCCTGGCGGGTTGAATAAACGGAATGGTCGTTCTGACTTTTTTAGCGCTGGTATACCCCATTCTTGTTATCTTTGGTAGTCACTAATAAGCACCCTACACCCATATGACCTGCCTCATTATCGATGATAACCCGCTCGCCCGACTGGCACTGAGGAACATGACTTCTGAAATAGAAGGCCTGCATCTTGCCGGTGAATGCGAGAGTGCCATGCAAGCCTATAATTTCCTGAAAGCCCAGCCCTGTGATCTCCTTCTGCTCGACGTAGAAATGCCAGGCATGAGCGGACTGGAACTGCTGAAAAGCCTGGAAAAACACCCGCTGATTATTCTCGTCACCTCCAAAACAGCATATGCTGTAGATGGTTTTGAAATGCAGGTGGTGGACTATCTCGTTAAACCCGTTACGATGCCACGGTTGTTAAAAGCAGTGAATTTGGCAATGGAACGCCATAAAGACCAATACCCAGCTAACCATTTCTTTGCCAGGGTAGATAGCCTGCTCGTCCGTATTGATTTTCAGCACATCCTGTTTGTCCATGCGCTCGGCGATTATGTCGTCTTTCAGACGGAAGATAAAAAGTATCCTGTTCACCTGACCATGAAGGCCGTGGAGGAGCGGCTGCCCAGCAATCACTTCATGCGGGTTCACCGGAGTTATATTGTTGCCTTGGATAAAATTGTCAACCTAGAGCAAAATTCCCTCCTGATCGGTTCGCATGCCGTGCCCGTAAGCGAGAAAGTGAAAGGAAAATTGATGCAGCGGTTAAATATATTTTAAAATTATTTTTTTGCGAACGACCCCTAATAATTTTGTGACTTTATAGCTGCACAACATCTTTTACCCAAATTTTAAAATCTACTGGTGATGCTTTCCCCAACGGATGTGGTCCAGTAAAGTTGCCTCAGCAAACAGCGTGGTAATACCATGAGAAAAACCAGTACATATTTCCTGGAGCGCAAAGATTGGCAGGTTGTTGTTACCCTCCTGATGGCCATTTCGGTGATTGTGATCACTCATTTTTTTGCGATCCAGGAACTGGATAAATACGAAGATTCTTCCGTGATGGTCAGGGCATCTTACCAAAGGGACAGCTTACTCCGGGAGCTCGAGGGCAACCTGGTAGATATGGAAAATTCAGGACAGCAGCTGGTGTTGCTGGAGCAGGATGAGTTTGTTGGGACTACGGAAAAAGCCATTCAGCAAGCAGCGGAGCAACTGGCCGCTGTCCGCAACCTTTTTCGCGAATCGGCCGAACAGCAAACGGTGGCGCAGTTGGAAAGATGGGCCGAAGAGAAAATTCAATTCAACAAAAATCGCTTGCGGGGTTATCAACAGGCTGGTCAATTTGCTGCCGACCCAATGGCAGGTTCCGATCGTAGCCTGGTGCTTTGGGATAGTATCTCCACGCTGACAGCCGCTATTCGGCAACAACACCACCGCCAGTTGGATGCTTTTATCAGTCAAAAAAACAGGACCTCCACCTGGTTGCGTTTTGCTAGCTGGGCCAGCGTATTCCTGGTCTTTCTGCTTTCCTTTTTTTCCATTTATTATTTGGCAAAGACCGCCCGGAATCGCTACGCAGCCGAGCGGGAAAAGGAACAACAACAGCACGAACTGGAGCAACACCTTATCTTTATTAAGGACCTCTATGACCATGCTCCCATTGGCTATCATTCCATTGATCCGGAGGGCCTGATCATCGAAATAAACCAAACGGAGTTGGATTGGCTGGGTTATGGGCGGGAGGAAGTAGTGGGTAAGATGAAAATTTCGGAAGTGTTTCTTCCTGAAATCCGGGAAAATGAGGAGCAGCTTTTTCCGGATATTGGAGGTACTGCCAACGAAAAAGGTATGCGGGGAAAGTTGAAATGCAAGGATGGCAGCCTGATGCAGGTGCTGGCCAGCAGTCGGGCTGTGATCGATAAAGCAGGTAATTTTAGCTTTAGCCGCTCCGCCACCATGGATTTTACGGCGTATAAAAAAATGGAAGACGCGCTCATTCAGGCCCGCGAGTTGGCCGAACAATCCGTCCAGCTTAAAGAGCAGTTTATTGCCAATATGAGCCACGAAATCCGTACGCCACTGAATGCCATCCTGGGGTTTTCCAACCTCTTGCAGCGCAGTGGGCTCAATAACAACCAGCAAGAATTTGCCCAGGGTATCCGTACGAGCAGTGAAAACCTCCTTGCGGTAATCAACGATATACTCGACTTTTCGAAAATCGCCGCCGGAGCCATCCGTATCGAACAAATTCCATTTTCCTTGCCTGCGTTGCTACAATCGGTAGATCAGATGTTTCATTACCGAGCCGACGAGAAACACCTGGAATTCGAAGTGCAAGCCGCTAAAAATGTGCCGGAAGCGGTGCTGGGCGATCCTACCCGATTGACCCAGATCTTGGTTAACCTGCTGGGGAATGCTTTTAAATTTACGGAACAAGGCCGCGTAGCGCTTTCCGTCACCAGCACCGAACAGCAAGCTGGAACCGCTTTAATTGAATTCAGGGTGTCCGATACCGGTATTGGCATAGCACCTGAAATGCGGGATGTTATTTTCGAGCGTTTCGGGCAGGCGTCTGCCGATACCACCCGCCGTTTTGGAGGCGCCGGGTTGGGCCTCACGATTTCCAGACAACTTGCCGAGCTGCAGGGGGGCAGCATCCGGGTGGAAAGTGCCGAGGGACAGGGCGCTACGTTTATCGTAGAAATACCTTACCCGATCGCTGAGGGTGCCGGAGCCCAAAGCCAGAACCAATTGCTGGATAGCCGGCTCAAGAACGGAAAGGTAAAAATATTGATCGTGGAAGACAACCCACTCAACCAGCGCATCGCTGAATTACTACTCGACGATTGGCAGTTCTTACACGAACATGCTGCCAATGGTAAAATTGCCCTTGAAATGCTCCGCAACAACGTCTATGACCTGGTACTGATGGACATCCAGATGCCCGAAATGGATGGCTACACCGCTGCTCAGGCTATTCGGCAGACTTTGCGCCTGCAGGTGCCCGTTATTGCGACTACGGCCCATGCCTTTGCCGGAGAACGGGAAAAGTGCATCAGCTACGGCATGAACGACTATATCTCCAAACCCATCAAGGAAAAGGAGCTATTGGCCCTCATCCAGCGCTACGTGCTGCCGATGGAAAAGAAAAAACACTCCTACCTCATCTCGGGCAATACAAAACAGGACCCCGCAGGTTTTGATCGCCAGTATGTGCTCGATATTTCAAAAGGCAAACCAGCGGTGCTGAAAGAGATGGCCGGACTGTTCGTCAGCCAGTCGGCCAAAGAATTGGAACAGTTAACCAAAGCGCTGCAGTCCAATAATTTCGGCGATGCCGCCATGGCCGCCCACAGCATGAAAAGTACGGCCGCCTACATGGGGTTCGCTGCTACTTTGGGCGAAAGGCTGAAAGAACTGGAACTGGCAGCCAGGGATAAGTTGCCAGATGCAACGGTACTGAATGCTTTGTATAACCAGGTGAACCAACTCCGTAGGGAGGTAGTGGATTTTTTGGAAAAGGGCTTGTAAGATCAACTGCCAGGATAACGGCTGTTTTTTAGCTGGATTCACCGACAATTCTTCCCGTTTCACCGAAACCTTGTTGTGCCTAATCGCCCAGTGGACGATCTTAAAACGAATAAGCGGAAATAGTTTAATCGTTTCAAAAAGTCCACCATGCAAAAATCCAACTTACCAACGGTCACGCCATTAACGGATGCCGAGTTGGTCGCCAAATTCCAACAAACCCATAACCCTGCATTTTTTTCCCAATTGTACCAGCGGTATTTTAACAAAGTGAGAATATATTGCATCAAATCACTGGGTGACCGGTCGAGAGCTGATGATGTGACACAGGATGTCCTGCTTAAAGCGTACGAAAAATTGGACAGCTTGCAAAATCCACTGCTTTGGGTAGCCTGGTTGTTCAGTATTGCGCGCAACCAGGTGCTCAATATTCACAAAAAAAGTAGCCGCCGCCACCTGGAACCCGTCGACGACTACCCGTTTCTTTATGATGACCCCGTCGACTCGGAGGCAATGGAGGCCTACCACCGCAAATTAGATGCCTTGCCCACGCTGCTGGAGGAGGCGCCAGCTGGCCGCCTCCTAAAACGGAAGTACGTCGATGGCCAAACCATCGAGCAACTTTGTCAGGATTTCAAGCTGAACGAAAGCGCCGTAAAAATGCGGCTACTCCGTGCCCGCCAACACGTGGTACAGTTGTATGAGCAACGGTATGCCAGTGCCTGATTATGCCTTTTTCCAAGCACTATCCTCCTTGTTTACATCCGGTACGTGGGGGCTGCCGGGCGTTATTTTAGCGACTTCCTTACCTCACTCAAAAAACGCTTCCCGTACGGGTGATTTTTAAATTTAATGCAAGCTAAAAGTTTGAAATGTGACTTTGGACGGTCTCGCTGTCTTTTCTCAAAACAACCTTCTCTTGATATGAAAGACCAAAAAAGCATCTATCTCTCTGATCTCCATTTCGAACACCGGAACTGGCTTTCCGAGTTGACTTTTTGGAAGGAGGAACTGGTCAGTTTTCAAAACAGATTGGCAGAAGTGGTGAGCCGCTGGACGGACAAAAGTGTCCTGGCTCAGGCCGAACATTTCCAGAACCAGTTTATCCGCCACAATGAGGTCATCGACATCCTTCGCCACGAGGTAAAACTCCACGAACAAGAACTGTCTATCCACGCCGAAGAGCACCCGATTGGTATTGAGCACCAACATTTTTCAGACCATGCGGACTTTCGGGAACAGATGGAAACCCAACGCCATATTTACAATGACTTGAAAAAAGAGTTTTTTTCTTTTTTGGTTAAGACCATGTAACGTTTTTTTAAAAGCAACCCGATTTGGAAAACAAAAGCCGCCTCACTGCGAACAAGGGAACGGTTTTATCCGTGCGCGGTAGTGTTGTTGACGTTCGCTTCGACCAACAACTACCGCCGATCTTTAGCCTGCTACGCACCGGGGCAGCGGAGGGCATTGCCATCGAAGTACAGACACAGCTCAACGCGAACAGCGTCAGGGGTGTCGCCCTGACACCGACTGACGGCCTGGCCCGGGGGATGGAAGTCAGGGATACCGGCGGCCCGTTAAAAGTGCCCATTGGCCGGCAGGTTTTATCCAGGATGTTCAACGTGTTTGGAGCAACCATCGACCACGATGGACCTATTCAAGGCGCCGAAAAGCGCTCGGTGCACCAACCCCCGCCATCGCTGGGGCGTCGCTCGGCAAAGTCCGAAATATTCAGGACCGGAATTAAGATCATTGATGTCCTGGCGCCGCTGGAAAGAGGTGGCAAGGCCGGGCTGTTTGGTGGTGCCGGGGTGGGCAAAACGGTCTTGTTGACCGAAATGATCCACAACGTGGTTGGCCGTCAGCAAGGGGTAAGTATATTTTGCGGCATAGGTGAACGTTGTCGGGAAGGGGAGGAGCTTTACCGGGAAATGAAAGCAGCTGGGGTGTTGCCCAATATGGCCATGGTTTTTGGGCAAATGAACGAACCACCGGGTAGCCGGTTCCGGGTCGGCTACACGGCGCTGACCATGGCCGAGTATTTTCGGGATGATGAACACCGCGACGTCCTGTTGTTGATTGACAACATTTTCCGGTTTATCCAGGCTGGTATGGAAGTCTCCGGGATGATGGGGCAGATGCCCTCCCGCCTGGGCTACCAACCCACCATGGGCTCCGATCTGGCCCTGCTGGAAGAGCGGATTTCCAATACCGAAACCGGTGCCATTACTGCTATCCAGGCGGTATACGTTCCGGCAGACGACCTGACCGATCCGGCGGCGGTACACACTTTTTCGCATTTGTCGGCCTCGATTGTGCTTTCCCGGAAACGGGCCAGCGAAGGGCTGTTTCCGGCCATTGACCCGTTGCAGTCCAGCTCCAAAATGGCGACGCCAGGGATCGTAGGCGAAAAGCATTATGCGATTGCCCAGGCGATCCGGCGGACGTTTGCACAATACGAAGAGCTGAAGGACATCATCGCTATGCTCGGGCTGGAGCAGTTGTCGTTGGAGGATCGCAAGGTGGTGGTTCGCGCCCGACAGCTGGAACGTTTCCTGACCCAGCCTTTTTTTACGACCGAGCAATTCAGCGGTCTGCCTGGAAAAAAGGTCGCCCTGGAGGATGCCCTCGATGGCTGTGAACGCATCTTGCAAGATGAGTTTGAAGCTTATCCGGAGCAATCTTTTTATATGATTGGTACAATTGCTGAATTGAAAAACCCCTAAAAAAATAGCCCGTGGAATTTAGCGATCTACACCTGAAAATCCTCCTGCCATTCGGCATTTTTGCCGAAGCGCAAGCGGTGAAAAGCCTGGTCGTGGAAACGCCGCAGGGTTCGTTCGGCTTGCTGCCCAACCGGTTGGATTGTACCGCTGCGCTGGCACCAGGCATACTGACTTATACAACCGCCGCAGGAGAGCTGTTTGTGGCCGTCGACGAAGGTGTTTTGGTGAAAACAGGTAGGGAGGTGTTCGTTTCCGTCAGGAATGCGATCGGGGGCGTCGATCTGGGTGAACTTCACCGCGCGGTGGAAGAACAATTCCGGAAAACGGGCGCAGCAGAAGTTGATCTCCGCGCTACCCTCGCCAGGTTGGAGAGCAATTTTATTCGACGGATGGCACAACTTAAACAATTAGGAACGAATGATGGGCAATAACCAGCCGAAGCAGCCGAACCTGGGCAAGCAGGTTGGCGACCGGGAAGCGCTCAAGCTCCGGGCCAGAAAGAAAGGCAAACGGAGCCCCTTGTACGGCTTGGGTTTGTTTGGCCTGGTGGGCTGGTCGGTGGTTGTGCCCACGTTAGTGGGGGCTGCATTGGGGCGTTGG
>Ga0208544_10000086_pt1 | contig 70542 bp, 43 predicted proteins | sample DEB08_DNA_9_FD_184526 | JGI IMG/M metagenome (GOLD analysis project Ga0208544, IMG submission 184526) | Aqueous microbial communities from the Delaware River and Bay under freshwater to marine salinity gradient to study organic matter... | ecosystem: Environmental > Aquatic > Marine > Coastal ...
GACCTTACTCCTTTGCCTTCTATGCAGTTTATTTATAAAATCATTGCCAAGAAAATCAAAATGAAGGTTCAATTTATTGTTTAATATATTTATTATATTCTAGTTTCCAGAACTTAAAGAATTGCTGTTGATTACTCATTGCCATTATTAATTCCTATTAAAAAGGTCAATTTGAATATTGAAGTCGGACTGTACTAAATAAAAATATGAAGAACAAAAACAGTATTACTAGAATTTTTGTGGTAGAAGATGACTTCATGTATCAGCGGATGATAAAATATGTGATGGAGCTGAATCCAGACCATGAAGTCCATGTATTTGCTTCTGGTCAAGAATGTTTGCAGCAATTGCATTTGCAACCTGATATTATTTCGCTAGATTATACCTTGCCTGATATGACAGGGGAAGAGGTATTAGCAAAAATCAAAAAGTTTAATGAGGAGATTATTGTCGTCATTCTTTCTGGGCAGCAAGATATTTCTACCGCAGTCAAATTATTGAAAAAAGGCGCCTATGATTATATTACAAAAGATGAAGAGACAAAAGACCGCTTGCTGAATACGCTTTCCCATATTAAAAAGCACCTCAACTTACAAAAGGAAGTCGCCCATCTTCGGACACAATTAAATACAAAATTTCAATTTGATAAATCTATTATTGGAACAAGCAAAGCGATGCAACGCATTTTCCAATTATTAGAAAAGGCAGTAAAAACAAATATTACCGTTTCTATTACAGGAGAAACAGGAACAGGAAAAGAGGTGGTAGCAAATGCGATTCACCATAATTCTAATCGAAAGAAAGGCCCTTTAGTTGCCGTCAACATGAGTGCTATTCCACATGAATTATTAGAGAGTGAATTATTTGGGTATGAAAAAGGCGCATTTACAGGAGCAAATACTCGAAAGAAAGGGCAATTTGAATTAGCGGATAAAGGGACGCTCTTTTTAGATGAAATTGCGGACATGAATTTAAGCATTCAAGCAAAATTGCTAAGAGCTATTCAAGAACGAGAAGTTAGAAGGGTAGGAGGAGAACAACCTGTGAAATTCGATGTTCGTATTATTATTGCTACGCATAAAGATTTAGCGGAAGAAGTGCGAAAAGGCAACTTTAGAGAAGATTTATATTACCGATTATTAGGGTTAAATATTCAACTACCTCCATTGAGAGAAAGAGGGAATGACATTATTTTATTGGCACAGTATTTTTTGAATGATTTTGCTAAAAAGAATCAGCTCGGTAAAATGGCCTTTTCCAAGGCTGCAAAAAGCAAATTATTAGGCTATACTTTTCCTGGGAATGTACGAGAATTGAAAGCAATTATTGATTTATCTGCGGTCATGGCAATGGATAAAATCATAGAAGCAGAAGATATTCAATTCAATAGTATCCAAAAGGAAGTTGGATTTTTAACGCAAGAAATGACGATGGAGGAATACAAACATCGAATCATCCATTTTTACTTAACCAAATATGATAAAGATGTATTATTAGTCGCAAAAAAATTAGATATAGGGAAATCAACTATTTATAGAATGTTAAAAGAGACAGAAACTAGCATTTAGTATTTTTTAGGCAGGATTAAATAATAAAATGGTTGATTGAGCACAGTTTTTGCACTTAATTAATACTAACCGCTCTTAACCTATCCTCCACACATTATTGCAGTCCAAGTCAACATTTAGGAACAATGAAAAAATAAGCTACCCTAAATTTGTAAATCTATTTCTACATCGTTCCTTAATGGTCTTAGGAAAAAAATCATACCCTAACCAAAATTTTTAGTCTAATCACCAAACAAAAAAAACATAATGAAAGGTATTGTCTTTACTGAATTCTTTGAAATGGTCGAGGATGTTCATGGCTACCAAATGGTAGACCAACTGATCATGGATAATGAATTATCCTCTAAAGGAATCTACACAACTATTGGGACTTATGACCATAAGGAAATGGTGACCTTAGTTGTAGATTTAAGTAAGAAAACGAAAACACCAGTTCCTAATTTATTAAACGCCTTTGGTCAATATATTTTTGGCACTTTTGAAAAAGGGTATCCAATGTTTTTTGAGGCATCAGCGAATGCTTTTGATTTTTTAGAATCTATTGAAGCATATATTCATGTGGAAGTTAAAAAATTGTATCCAGATGCTCAATTGCCTAAATTCAAAACTACTCGATTATCGGATACTAGGTTAGAAATGATTTATTATTCAGATAGAAGTATGGCAGATTTTGCTTTGGGTTTGATTGAAAAAACGTTCGAACATTATGAAGAAAAAGCGACGATAACTAGAGAAGATTTGACAGAGAACGGAAGTGAGGTTAAATTTTTAATTCAAAAAGTATAACCAAACATGAATGAAGTAGATATTCTAAAAAGGCGAATTTTAAGAGAGCGGATGGCTCGAAAAGAGGCGGAGACAATATTAGAAAAAAAGGCTGTTGAATTATATCAAGTTAATGAGGAGTTGAGAAAATTAAACGAAAACCTAGAACAAAAAGTAGCTAAACGAACACATCAACTTAAGCAGAGCGAGGAGAAATATCGAGGAATTATCGAGGGCATGGAATTAGGCTTATTAGAGGTCGATTTGAACCATAATATCATAAGAGCTTACGATTGGTTTGCAGATATGACTGGCTACACAGCAGAAGAGTTATTGGGTCAAAATGCTAAAGAAGTCTTTACGCCAGAAGGTGAATTTAATGAAGTATTTGACAAAGAGGATGAAAAAAGGGAAAAAGGACAGGCAGGTGTTTATGAGGTTCAATTGAGGAAAAAGGATGGAAGTCTAATTTGGGTATTAATTAGTGGAGCGCCCATCGTTGATGCAACAGGAAATGCAATTGGTTCATTAGGCATTCATTACGACATCACAGAACGGAAAGTATTAGAGCAAGAACTAGCGAAAGCTAAGGTTACAGCGGAACAGGCTCAAAAAGCAGAACAACAGTTTTTAGCTAATATGAGTCATGAAATCCGTACTCCTATGAATGCGGTTATAGGGATGACTCATTTATTATATGAAACGGCTTTAAGCGAAACGCAGAAAGAATACACGGATGCACTCCGATTTTCGGCGGATAGTTTGATGGGCTTAATTAATAATATTTTAGACCTTTCTAAAATAGAGGCAGGAGAATTAGAGTTTGAAGAGCGACCTTTTAATTTAGAACAAATGCTGAAAGGTTTACAGCGTACTTTTCAGTTTAAAGTAAAGGACAAACCAGTTAGTGTAGACATGGCCATTGATGAACGAATTGAAAATTTGATTGTCGGTGACCCAACTCGATTAAATCAAATTTTGACCAATTTATTAGGGAATGCGAGTAAATTTACCCAACATGGCACCATTGGCGTTAAGGCATTTTTACAAGAAGAAAGGGATGGTAACTATTGGATAGCATTTGAAGTACATGACACGGGCATTGGTATTCCAGAAGATAAGCTGGAAATAATTTTCGAGAACTTTAAACAAGCAGATATAAAGGTAACTAGAAAATATGGTGGAACGGGGCTTGGATTGACCATAGTAAAAGAATTGGTAGAAATTCAAGGCGGGCACATCCATGCAGAAAGTCGCCCAGATAAAGGGTCCGTTTTTAAGGCGATTTTACCTTTTGGTAATTCTGGAGTTAAGGCAATAGAAAAAACAAAAACCTATGAGAAAAATAATATTTACATTAAAACATTATTGAAAGAACAATATGTTTTAGTTGTTGAAGATAATGACATGAATCAAAAATTGATTACCAAAATATTAGATATTTGGGAATGTACTTTTGATTTGGCGGTGAATGGAAAAGAGGCGGTTGATTTTACGATGAATCATAAATATGACCTCATCCTAATGGACATCCACATGCCAGAAATGGATGGCGTCGAAGCGACTAGAACGATTATGAATTCTGCGGATAATATGAATCAGTATGTCCCTATTATCGCCATGACAGCCGCTGCCCTTTTAGATGAAAAAAATAGAGCCTTAAAAGCAGGAATGAATGACTATTTGACAAAACCATTTTCTCCAGATTTATTATTGGATAAAATTGGTAAAACGATGGGTTTCTGTCAGGAAAGAACGGAAGAAGAAATTATTGAAAGTCAAAGAACAACGATGGATCTACCTACTATTAGTTTTAATTATTTATACGAATTTAGTAATGGCGACAGTCTTTTTGTAAAAGACATGGTAGAAACTTTTATTAAGGAATCTCCTAAAGCGTTTGAAGATTTGCATCATGCTTTCGAACAAGAAAACTGGGAGATTATTTATAAAAGAGCGCATAGTTTAAAGCCTAATTTTATGATGTTGGGCATGAAAGCAGAGCAAAATACTGCTGCTCAGATTGAAAAAATGATTAAAAAAGAAGACTACGAAGCGGATACTATCCAAAACTTAATCAAACAGTTGGAGATGGCTGCGAAACAGGCTTACCCCATTTTGCAACAGAAATTGATGGAGATTTAGTTATAATTTTACGGTTTGAATTTGAGGGATAGTAGGAGATAAGGTAGGGGCAGTTTGTCGAGTAGTATCTTGAACAAGTTGTGCATATTTTGTCGCAATAAACGACCAAGTATATCTTCTTTCCGCAATCAATTTCATCGTAGTGCCTAATGCTTGTAGCGTAGGTTCATTTAGCATGACTAACTGAGTTACTAATTCTTCTTTTGTGGTAAAATAAATACCCGTAGACTCTGTCGTCACTCGATTATAAATCACATCAAAAGCAATAACAGGCAAGCCTAAATACATTGCCTCTACTAAGGAAGGATTGGTGCCACCTGCACTATGTCCATGAATATAAACAGTACAATTAGATCGAAGTAGGTTCAAGGTAGTCTGTTCGTAAATAGGGGCTAACAAATGTAAGTTGGGCAGATGACTGTATTGAGCGATTAAGTCTTTGCCGTATTGGCTATGCGTCCAATTGCCGACCAAAACTAAAGGCATATTTTTCATCGTTTTAAAAGCAGCTAAAACAACGTGAATATTATTTTCTGGTTCAATTCGGCAAACCTTAAAAGCGTAAGGTTGACTTAAAAATGGATAGGCTTGTAAATCAGCCGTTTGAACAGGAACGGGAGTTACATGGTCCGCACCATATTCAATTAGACTACTTTTGATACCATAAATTTCGGCGACATAATCCTGCAAGCCTGCATTATCGGTAATGATGTCATCCGCAAATTGGACGGCGACTTGCTCACTAAACATGAGAAATTGTTTAATCCAGCCACTCCATTTTGCTCTTCGCCATTCTAGCCCATCTATATTGACAATAACTCGTTTAGTAGAAAATAATTTAACAAAGGGTAAAAAGATACAGCCTGAAATACCCAAGACTAATAAGACATCACAAAAGAACATGGCATGTAACATGGATAAAATATCGTAAAAGATACTTTGTATGCCGTTTGCTTTTAGTGGAATGTATTTAATAGTGGCGCCTTTCCAAGATTTTACCCGTTCTGCTTTTGAATAGCTTTTGCTACTACTATAAACGGTTAAATCTAATTGGTGTCCCAAATTTTCCACTAACTGATGTGCTAGGGTTTCAAAACCGCCATATTTTGCGGGTACGCCTACTGTACCGATGATGCCTACTTTTGTTTTTGACATTTTCTAGAGTTTATATGTTTAGTATATACTAATCCTAGAAAGTGCCACTTTTTTAAAGCTTTTTAAATCAATTGTTTATGTATTTTTTTAATTTAAATTGTTTTTTATTTGGGAATTATTCCAGAAATGGGAATGATTGTTAGAATTGAATCAATGATTTGGGTTGTTCCAATTATGAAAAATGAATTCCCAAATTGGGATAAATAGTATTTAATTTAATTTATAAAAATTTGATTGCGAGTAGTTTGTGAAAAGGGAATGACTTTTTCTTCTATAGTAATAAGTAAAATAGAAGAAAATGAACCAGATTAAATTTTTATTTTTATACATAAGCTTATTTTTTAGCGCCACTACAAGCGCTCAGTTAGTGAGTACAGTTGCTGGTGTATTAGAAACGCCTGGTTTTAATAATGGACAAGCCTTAAGTTCTCGCTTTTTTAATCCGCATGGGATTGCCGTTGACGGAGTTGGTAATGTGTATGTAGCTGACCGTTATAATCACACGATTAGAAAAATAACGGTGGATGGAATGGTAACAACGTTGGCAGGTAAAGCAGGATTTAGTGGCGGTCAAGACGGTCAAGGTGAGGTGGCTAGATTTAATGAACCTTGGGGCTTATGTGTTTCAGCGGAAGGGGTTGTTTATGTGGCAGACACCAAGAATAATAAAATCCGAAAAATAGATGCAGAAGGTAGGGTTAAAACAATTGCAGGTACAGGTAATTTTGGGTCAAGTAATGCCCAAGGTTTGGCGGCTACTTTTGGCGAACCAACAGGAATTGAATTAGATGCTTTTGGCAATTTATATGTTGCAGACCATTTGACCCATATCATTAGAAAAATTGATAATCGAGGAATCGTAACGACGATAGCAGGTATTCCATATATTCCAGGGAATAGTGATGGATTTGGTCGAGAGGCACAATTCTGGCGACCTTATGGTTTAACCATTGATAACGAAGGAAATATTTTAGTGGCAGATGAATGGAATCATAAAATTCGAAAGGTGACGCCAGAGGGGCAAGTAACGACCGTTGCAGGGAATGGAGAAGTGGGTATTTTTAATGGAAAGATAGAAGAAGCCACTTTTAATTATCCTTGGGATATGACCGTGGATGCGGATAATAACATTTATGTTGCGGATGGTTATAATTATGTTATTCGTCAAATTACCCCAGAAGGACAAGTCGGCAGTTATGCAGGTACGCCTTTAACATCAGGTGGCGTAGATGGAGTAGGAGATAATGCTACTTTTAGTGGAGCGACAAGTATTGCATGGGATAGAACGACTAGTAGCTTATTTGTGGGAGATGCTTATAATCACTTAGTAAGAAGTATTACGACTGCATCTAAACCTAGTTTAACTTTGCTTAATAATACAGGCAAAACGCAAATTTGTCTAGGAGAAAATTTTACCGTACGAGCAGCAACCAATGCTTTTAATAATTATGCTTTTTATGTAGATGGCATCTTATTGCAGAATGGGGATACACCTCTTTTTGATGCTTCTTATTTAGAAATAGGAACACATCAAATTCAAGTAACTTCTTTTTGGGAAGTAGATTTGATTGAATCTAATATTATTGAAATAGAAGTGCTACCCAGTCAAGAACCAACAATATCTATAGTCGGAGAAACCACTTTTTATGAAGGCGATTCTGTGATTTTAGTAGCAACAGGAACAGGTGATTTTTTGTGGTCAAATGGGATGGAAACGCAAACTATTACGGTTAAAACGACTGGAGATTATGGGGTGCAGGTAACACCTTTTGATGGTAGTTGTGCAGGTGTTTCTGAAACTGTTAATATCACGGTTTTATCCGAACCTGTAGCAGCAGTTATTAATATTGAAGGAGAAGACGTACTCTGTTCTGGTGCGAGTACTACGCTTGTTTCTAATTATGAAACAGGTAATCAATGGCTTAAAGATGGTTGGACAATTGGAGAAGCTACCGAACAAGAATTATTGGTTACAGAAGCAGGTTTTTACCAAGTACAAGTACTCGACCCGATTACAGAGGTATTGGTTTTTTCAGAAGCTGTTGAAATAAAAATTATTGAATCGAAGAATGAACTTGATTTTAAAGCGAATTATACAACTATACAACCTAATGAATCGGTAGACTTTACAATGCTTGGGCAATTGCCGATGAGTTATAGCTGGGATTTTGGAGACGATAGGATTGCCAATGCGACGAATGAACCAAATCCTAGTCATCAATATACAGAATTAGGAAATTATACCATTCGATTGTTTACAGAAAATGAAACTGGTTGCCGAGATACGATTCAGAAAGAAAATTATATACAAGTTGTCTTGGCTGCAGACTTATTTATTCCTACTGGTTTTACACCAAACGGAGATGGAATCAACGATATATTTATAGTTAGAGGACAAATTTTAAAAAGCTACCAATTACAAATTTATAATCAATGGGGAGGGCTATTATTTAGTGGGAATAATCAAGAAATGGGATGGGATGGTTCTAGTCAAGGGAAAGCGGTAGATATGGGGACTTATACTTACTTGATTGCTTATAGCGATGATGGAAATGCAAAATATTTGTCTGGGCATATTGCCTTATTAAAGTGATTCGAGGGGTACTATTTTAAAAAGATAATGAAAAAGATAATGATAAATAAACTACTTCAAACGCTGCTATTTTTGGTGATTCCACTATGTGTGGGCGCTCAAGATTTGCATTTTTCTAATTTTCATAGTTTTTCTAATTATTTCAATCCTGCTACCACAGGAATGGAGGCGCAAGAATTGACAGCTAATTTTCAATATAGAAGTCAATGGGCAAAAATACCGCAAGCTTATCGTTCTATGGGGTTGAATATCCAGCAACAAAAAGACCGCTTCGCTTGGGGAGGAATTTTGCATAAGAATGGAGCGGGTTTGGGCAGTTTACAAACTACAGGTGGTTTATTGACAGGGGCATACCAACAACAATTGGCGAGAGGCGACAACCAACTTTTATTAGGAATCGGATTGGGGTTTATTCAGAAAAGATTTGACCCAGCTGCTTTAATGTTTGATACACAATATAGACCAGAAGTAGGGTATGAAGTAGGAAATGGCAATGGAGAAAATTTTATACAAACCAATAGTACGTCTATTGATTTTACAATTGGTGGTTTGTGGAAAGGCGCATGGAATGGAAATAAAGCAATTAAGACCCAACTAGGTTTTGCCCTAGCACATGTTCATTTACCGAGTATGGGGTTTAATGATGTGGAAAACGAGTTAAAAGCAAAAACAGTTGTTCATGGTCAAATTGATGTGCCATTCTCTACAAAAGGTAAGTTTAGTCCCTATTTTTTATATCAAAAACAGCAGGTTCACCAAGAATTATTAATTGGAGCCAAAACACAGCGAAAAATGAATGCGCAAACGGCTATTAGAACAGGCATAGCGTATCGGCTAAAAGATGCTTTAATTTTTCAAGTAGGACTAGATTGGGGAAATAAATCGCTGACACTTAATTACGATTTAAACAACTCTAGTTTGGCTAGAGCAACAAGCGGGCAAGGAGCTTTAGAATTAGCTTTTGCCATAAAATTTGGCAAAAAATCTAAGACTCGTAAGAAAGATAGAGATAAAGACGGAGTTTATGATTACCAAGATAAGTGCCTCGATATTTTTGGGTCAAAAAAATATAAGGGCTGTCCGATTCCTAAAAAAGAAATGGTCGCAGAAGAAATTGATACAGATGGAGACCAAGTACCTGATGAATATGATGATTGCCCGTTGATTAAAGGGCCAAGGTATTTACATGGTTGCCCTGATTCTGATAAAGATGGAGTTGTTGACCCAGACGATGCTTGTCCACAATTGGCAGGCAGCCCACAGAATGGAGGTTGTCCGATTGATGAAAAAGATACCGATAGAGATGGGGTACCTGATTCAGAAGATTACTGTGTGTTTCTAAGAGGGTCTATAAAGTTCCATGGTTGTCCCGATTCAGATAAAGATGGTATTTCGGATATAGATGATGATTGCCCTTACTTAAAAGGGACTAAAATGAATAATGGCTGCCCAGGCAAAAAACGCCAAAATGAGTTAAAAGCAGTAGTAGAATTTGATGTTAACCAATATCTTATTCATCAAGAATATCAGGCAGAATTGGACTTTCTGGTTCAGGAAATTCAAGAAGTGGAGCAGTTTAAAATAATGATTTCAGGGCACACAGACGCTGAGGGAAGCGCTACTTTTAATTATACTTTGGGGCAAAATAGAGCATTGGCTATTCAAGAATATTTAATCGATCAAGGTATTAGCGCCTTTAAAATCCAGACTATCTCTTACGGGGAGGCTCGACCAAAGCGCAATAATGAATTAGTTAGTGGTAAAGCCAGAAATCGACGAGCGGAAGTACAAGTCATTATAGAGTAATCTCGTTTGTGGATAAATTCCCATAATGAAAAATATTCCAATAATAGGAAGGTAATGTGTTTTTGATTAAGTATAAGTGGTTGATAATTAGTTTTTTATAAAAAGGGTACTCTTTTGGTATTAGTTAAAAAGAAGTTTCGATACTTCTTTTTTATGAACCAAGTACTAATAATTAAAATGACTTTACAATTAGATGCTATCAAATACGCCCTTTTTACTTTATGCTTATTCCTATTTATTGCTTGTGAGAAAGCGCCAATTGAACCGATTACTTATCCAGATGTAACAGCAGAATTATGCCCTTATTTTCAGCAGTTTGAAGAAGAGGCTGCTAAGCGAAATATTGTAGCCGATTTAAAATTAGCAGGCATCAAAGGAAAACTGGTAAATATAAGTAAAGGCTATGTAGGTTTATGTAGTACGCATGCAGAAAAAGAAATCCGAATAGATAACCATTTTTGGGAAAGAAGTAGTGATTTGAGTAGAGAGTTAATTGTGTTTCATGAGCTAGGACATTGTTTTCTAGATAGAAGACATAATAATCAAAAAACAGTAGATGGAACTTGCGCCAGTATGATGAGAAATGGATTAGGAGGATGTGTGGATTTTTATACAGAAAAAACTAGAACCCAATTATTAGATGAGCTTTTTTCAGGATTATAAAGTGCAGATTTGGTTGTTTCAAAATGGGAATAATTCCAAAAATAAGACGATTGACTGTATTCGATATTTTATTAAGTGTTGATTATTAGTGTTTTACAAAAATGGAATACTGTTAGCATTAACTAAAATGAAAAGAGCAACCAAAATTTAGTAGTGATGTTCACTTTAAATTTTAAAGAACCTTAAAGAAATTAAACGTGAATAACACTGAATGTAATGCAGCAAAATTAGAAAATTTTCTCCATTGCATATCATAACAAAAGAGACTTAAAATTATGCCGAATAACCTAGAGACGAATTATTTTTTTGACCTTTCAAAATATTTAGAAATAGCCTTATTTTATTATTCTTCCAAGAAGCGTCTTTTGGGATGCTTCTTGGTCTTTTTCCTTTTTTCTACTAAATCATTAGTAGCACAGGCTATTAGTTTCGATAATTCAGTAAGCCCAGATAATGCTAATTTAGCCTATCTAGACGGCACTTCAGAATGGTCGCCTAGCCAAGTAACGTATGAATTAACCACCAGAAAATTAACTACTCAATACCCTTTTGTTATTCCGTTTAATTTGACTCCTTCCGAGCTCCGATTAAAATTTACGTTGGATTGTTCAACTCCAAATGTAAATGGTTTAGCAACCGTTGGTATGCATTTATTCTATATTATGGATGGCAGTTTGTGCAACTCCGTATCGGATGCCCCTTACTTGCTATGAAACACACCTATGATTTATCTGCATTGCCCAGACGCTTGTTCGGAAGGACTTGCTTTCAGGGAATTTAAAGTCAACCAAACTAGCTTTGGGCAAGCAGATAATGATAGAAATGGACTTTCTGACGGTAAATACTGTCATTAATTCAAGATTGACATTTTAACGGATATTCAAATTCTTATAACCAACAAACTAGAGCCGATTGGCAATATTTTTTTTAAAAATAAGCCATTGGTACCCACTAAATCGAAGGAAAAATAATTAATAAAATATGTCAACAGATTTATCTTGCAACAACCTTTTTGATTTCTTTGAATACGGTAGAATAGTCTTATATAAATATTGCGGCAAGAAGCATCTTTCTGTATGTTTCTTGCTTTTTTTTCTTTTACTTGCGGAATCTATAACTGCCCAATCGACTACTCCTTGCTGTACGCAACGATGGAGAAAAGGAGCTACTTGGAATGTGGACGGCAGTATTAATGATAATTCCAATTCACCTGCACCCAATGGAATTATTAGATGTGGAAGTTCAGCAGAAACACAATCCAATATCAGTACGAATTGTACTTATGACCCATTGGATTTTTTAATAGATGTGAATGGAATTCCCTGCATTAATCCAAATAATGGAACAGGGGTGTTTATTCAAAATCCAACTGCGGGAGTGGAAATTATTTGGATAAATTTTGATGTGCGTTCCTTTGCTGGTACCTACGAGTTTCAATTAAATGACGGTAACAGCGCTGCCTCAAATGAAAACATTGGTTGGGCGCTATTCTATTCCAATAATCCGATGGCTGGAGTAGGAGCTAATGGTATTTCTGGAGACTGCACAGACCTTACTTATATTGATTGTGGTATTGCTTTTTCTGGATGGGCAACTTATACAACGCCTAGTTTTGCTAACCCCACCAATCTATTTTTAGCAATATGGAGACAAGATGGGAGTTCTTGGAAAAATTCATTGAATAATTTTAAAGCCCGTTTTGGATGTGGAGGTAGTGATAGCAAAATCCTTTGTAATTTAGAAGCGAATACAGTATCGACCAGTTGTAATAATGATGGAACTTATACCCTTTCCATTCCAATTACGGGGGTGAATGGGGCTTATGTTGGTGTTGACCAAATAGAAGCTATTACCTCCGATATGGTTTGTTTAAATAATATGGGGGCAACTATTCCAATAATTAATGGCACAATTGAATTGATTTATCCTATAGGAGTGGATTATAATTTAACGATTTTTCCAACTACCGATGGGAGTATCTCTTGCGCCATTCCTGAAAATCCCGATGAATGTACGGTATCCATTGCTGGAATTTCTCCACCAGATACGGATTTAGATGGGGTGTGTGATGAATTTGATATATGTCCAGCAGGAGATGATAAGTTAGATGCCAATAGTAATGGAATACCAGATGAATGTGAAGGTTGTAACGGAGGAGACAATCCTCAGAATTATTTTACCTTGCTTAGCAATCTAGCGGTAAATACGACTGCTGATAATTGGGCAGCCAGTTGGGGAGATTATAATGGAGATGGACAGGTAGATTTATTTATTACTACTCAGGATATAGAATCCCCTAATGAACTATTTAGGAATAATGGAAACGGCAGTTTTACTAAAATCACCAATGGCCCTATTGCTTCGGACAAAGCTAGTTCTTTAGCGGCTAGTTGGGCAGATTATGATAATGACCAAGATTTGGATTTAATCGTCGCCAATAATATAGGATACCCTAATTTTTTGTATCGAAATGAAGGCGGCGGCAATTTTATTCGTATCCAAAATGACCCCATAGTGAGCGATTTTGGTTATGCACATGGCATCAGTTGGGTGGATTATGACGATGATGGTTTTCTGGATGTATTTGTCAGTTCTTTTTTCAAAACAAAATTTAACTCTCTGTACCATAATAATGGAGATGGGACCTTTTCTCAAGCACCTGCGAATGCTATAATAATGGAAGCTAGTTCTTCTACCTGTGGCGTATGGGGAGATTATAATAATGATGGACTAATTGATTTATTTGTCGCAAATACTTACGGTGAAAATAATAGTTTATATGAGAATAAAGGGAATGGAAATTTCTTAAAAATAAATGGAGGAGCGATTGTGAATGATGGTGGACATTCCGTTGGTGCTAGTTGGGCAGATTATGATAATGATAGTGATTTAGACTTGTTTGTAGCGAATGCAGCGAATGAGGATAATTTTTTATATCAAAATAATGGCAATGGCACTTTTACCAAAATTACGACAGGTATCGTTGTCAACGATGGAGGACATTCTCATGGAAGTTCATGGGCGGATTATGATAATGATGGTTGGATAGATTTATTTGTAGCGAATGACCAAAATCAGGATAATAATTTATACAAAAACAATAAAGACGGGACATTTACTAAAATAGAAAATGCGATTAGTCAAAGTGGCGGCATGTCTTTTGGGGCAGCCTGGGCAGATTATGATAATGATGGCGGAGTAGATTTATTTGTAGCAAATCGAGCGGGTAATGAAAACTTTTTATACCAAAATGTGAAAGGGGCTTGTCAGAGCAAAAGTTGTATTACTTTAGTAGGAACTAATTCTAATCAATCTGCGATTGGTGCAAAAATCTATGTAAAAGCGACTATTTATGGGCAAGCGACTACTCAGATGCGAGAAATTACGGCACAAAGTGGTGGAGGAATTGGTGGACAAAATGAATTGAAAGCTATTTTTGGTCTTGGAGATGCAGGCATTGTCGAAGAAATTAAAGTGGTTTGGCCTTCTGGATATGAACAAATTTTGACCAATCAGCTGGTTGATGATTGCTTGGTTATTACGGAAGAAAGTGCCTCAAAAGTATGCGGTATTGTCTATCATGATGAAAATGAAAACTGTGTACAAGATGAAAATGAAGTAGGCATAGCCAACCAAAAAATACTACTTGCGCCTGGCAATCATGTCGTATTTACAGATGAAGAAGGAAGATACGAAGCATACGTACCGATTCAAAATTATGACATCATTGCCGAAGCAGGGGCGAATTGGGCGTTGTCTTGTCCAACCACCCAAAATGTGCAGCAAGTAGATGTGCCTGAAATTGGTCAAATCTACTGTGGTTTTGATTTTGGTATAAAAGCAACCTGTATTGCGCCTGATTTAAATGTAGAGGCGGCAGTTACTGCCCATAGAATTGGTTTTAAAAACTTGGTTTCTTTAACCTATAAAAATGGTGGAACGGTAACTGCGAATAACGTTGTTTTAGTCTTAGAGTTAGACCCTTATTGCATACCATTGGAAAGTACTGTTCCATGGGATAGACGAGAAGGGCAGACTTTATATTGGGATTTTGCAACCATCTCCGCAGGTACAAAACAAACGATTTATTTAACAGATTCTGTTGCTGCGAATACACCAATTGGGCAAGAACTAGTACTAGCAACGAGTATTAGCGCTACGGAAGAAGATTGTAACACAGCAGATAACGCTTTTAGAGGTACAGAACTATCTATCGGTGCGCTTGACCCGAATGACATTCTAGTTTCTCCAGAAGGGGCGATTGACCAAGAGGAGGTATTGACTTATAAAATTCGGTTTCAAAATATAGGAAATATACCAGTTGCGAATGTCCGAGTAACGAGTACTTTACCGAAAGAATTGGATAAATACACTTTTGAATTAGGTGTGGGCAGTCATCCTTTCCGTTTTGAACAACAAGGCAGTAATTTAACCTGGGAATTCCCAAATATTATGTTAGCCGATAGTGTCCATAATGAGCCAGAAAGTCATGGGTTTGTGATTTTTAGAATTTTACCTAAAGCAGATTTACCTATCGGTACTATCATTGAAAATAAAGCCAAAATATTCTTTGATAACATGGAACCTATTGCGACGAATATTGTCGAAAATATCATTCAACCTGATAGGATAACGACTCAATTTGGCGGACAACTATTAGTGTATCCCAACCCAACAGATGGATTGGTCAATATCCAATTATTGTCTGACGACTTGCAACGACCAGATAATATTCGGCGCATGGAATTGTATAATACGCAAGGTGTATTGGTCAAGTCTTATAATAATGTGCCAGATGGTATGGCCTCTTTGGATTTGGTAGATTTGACTGCTGGGTTATATTACTTGACTGCTATTGACCAAAAGGGAGCGGCTTATAATGGGAAGATTTTGGTGCAGCGGTAGAGATAATTGAAGAGATGGAGTTAATGATTCTTAGAGTACTATAGCCTTGAAGAGGCGACATAATATAACCTAGGGCGTAAGTCCTAGGGGATGGAACTAAGGAAGACCTCCTAAGCCCTGAAAGGGCGACATAATAAAGAAACGCTAGTATATGTCGCCCTTTCAGGGCTTGAGAAATGCTAATATCATTTTATTCCATAGGGTTTGCGCCCTATGCTACGATATGTCGCCTTTTCAAGGCTGAAAAACAATTGTAGAGAAATTTAACTGAAACTAAAACGGTTTTCCAATATTCAAATGCGAATTCCCAAAATGGGAAAATAAAAACACCTGTAACTTATTTAAAATATTGAAAATCAATTGATTATAAAGATGGCACTCCAATAGCATATATAATGGTATAAATGATAATGTAAATTTAAAAATTTTATACCATGAAAAATGTATTTGTCCTTGCTGCTATCTGTTTAAGTCTGCTAACTTCTTGCAGCAGTAACCAAGCCTTATTTAATACAGAAATTGAAACGGCAGATAACCGCCGAACACTCAAACAATATTTTCACCAAAAAGAACCAATCTTAAAGTCAGGCGATAAAATTACCATTAGTATTTGGGGGCACGAAGATTTGAGTATTGGTTCGGTCAATAGTAAATTTTCTTCTAATAAAGAAACAGGAAAATGGATTGCTATAGACCATTTAGGAGAAGTAAACTTACCAAAATTAGGACGAATTAAAATTGCAGGGTATAACCTGAAAGAAGTCAATTATCTACTAGAAAAGAAATATAGTGCTTACCTAAAAGACCCAATTATTAATGTTCGAGCGGTGAACCATTATGTCACCGTTATGGGAGAAGTGAATAGTCCGGGTCGATATGAATTGGAAAATGAAAAAGTCAATCTAGTACAAATTTTAGGACAAGCAAAAGGACTAGGCGATTATTCCAATAACAAAAAAGTAAAAGTCATCAGAGAAGTCGATGGTCAACCAATTGAATTATTGATTGATATGACCGACATTATTGCGGCTACAGAATATAACATTACGCTCCAATCTAAAGACATTGTTTATGTCGAACCGAATAAGAACAAATCAGAGGATAGTTTTTTGAAAAAAGCAACGCCTATTGCTAGTCTAATCACAGGTGCGGCGGTCTTGCTTTCTGTGTTGACAAAGTAAGTTTTCTGATTGTAATACCGAAATCTTTCGGTACGGTGAATCCAAATATTAACCCCTTTAGGGGTTTTATGTCGGTAGAAAATGGAGATTCATTCTGATTTTACCGTGCCTTTAGGTACGGAATGTGAGACATAATGTACCTAAAGGCACATTTTCTATTCGGGAACACATTCTTTTCTACCGACATTTTGTCCCGCTGGGACAGTTTTACCGCAAAACGTCATAATCAGTAAGTTGTACGTTCTGCTCGAATTCATCATTCATCATTCATAGTTTATCATTCAGCCTTTCTATCATGAATCTAAGAAAAGAATTTCAAAAAATAATCCTTCCCCTCTTAAAAGCAGCTCCTATCTTAATTGCGTTATGCGTCGCTACCGCTTATGTAGCCAAAAAAGGAATCCAATATTTACCAGAGGAATTCCAATCTAAAGGAGCGATTAAAATCAATAATTTAAACTCTAGTCAAGCAGGTTTTGATTTATTCCAACAAAAGAGTAACAATACACCGATGCAGAATGAGAATTTCTTGACAGAAGTGGAGGTATTCAAATCTAAAGATTTAATTGAGAAAGCCATTGCGCAATTGGATTGGGAATTGACGATTCATCGGGTTGGAGAAATGCGCATGACAGAGTTATACAAAAATCGACCTTTCCAAATCACTTATAAAGTGCTTAATGAGCAAGGGTATGACCAAGATGTATATTTAAAGTATGTAGGAGGTGAAATTTTTCATATAGTAGAAAGCATAGAACAAGATACTAATTTCATAGCAGTAAAAACAGATGAATGGATAACAGAGAATGCCATCCAATTTAAAATAGATTTACAAAAGGAATTCTTGGGGAATTTTTCTAAAGGGTTGAAAATAAATGATTTATTTAAATTTACCATCAACAGTCGGGATGCCTTAACTAGTAGTGTGAATGATAAAAATTTATTTGTTCGTCCAGTAGAAAAAGACATTTCCATTATCCGTATTTATTTTACGCATGAGTTACCTATCAAAGCACAAAGTTTTGTCAATACGTTGATGCGAACGTATACGGAAGAATGCCGAAACTATAAAGAACAAATGTCGGATGAGACGTTAGTTTATTTGGATGGGAAATTAGCAACGGTAGAAATGAAATTAAAAGAGTCAGAGTCAGAAATGGCTTATTATCGAACCAAAAACCACTTAGTTAATACTCGGCAAGAAACGGATGCGACGCTAAAAGAAATCAAGCAATTAGACATGCAAAATTTAGATTTTGATATGCAGCGGGTTGCTTTAGAAAAATTATACAAACACCTGACTGCGGGCAAAAACCTAAATGATTATGCGCCTAATTTCAAGGCCTTAAATGACAAAATTTTTCAAGAATCTTATCTGAAAGTACAGGCATTAGAGTTAGAGAAACAAGATTTATTACAAAAATTTGTGCCAGAGAGTACAGAGATTGCTTTGGTAGATGCTAAGATTAGAAGTTTAAGAGTTTTTGTAAATGAAACAGTTCGGTCTACTTTAGGTAATTTGAATATCCGACAAAAAGAGATTGCTAATTCTGTGATAACTGCCAATGGTAAAATTAATGGCTATCCAGAAAAAGAAAGAAAGTTAGCCATTTTAGAAAGAGCTGTTTCTTTGAACGAAAATATGTATACTTATTTGATGGAGAAAAGAACAGAATTGGCGATTAGTCGTTCTTCTAATTTATATCCCCACAAAATTATCGAACAAGCTAATTTGCCGAAAGAATTAATTTCACCGAATCAACCACTTATTATCGGTTTATGTGTTTTTCTGGCCTTAAGTATGGGTATCATTTGTGTCTTTATCTATCATTATTTTACAGCCAAAATTAATGCAAAAGCAGATATAGAAGAGGCATTTGAGACACCCGTTTTAGGCATTGTTTGGAAAAACAAAAAGAATAAATTTAAAAGTTTTGAAGTGGTTTCAGAATTGATGGCAAATGTTAGCCAATTACCCCAATCAAATATTGAAGGACAAGGTCAATTATTAGTCGTTTCTTCCATGAAACCAGGAGAAGGAAAATCTTATACCAGTACTCATTTAGCCAAAACATTGGCTGCAACAGGACAAAGGGTCTTATTAGTTGACATGGATATTCGCCGCCCTTCTTTACACAAGGTTTGGAATTTACCTTTAGGCGATGGAGTGAGTGCTATCATAGAAGGAAGACAACATACGTTTAATGCCATTTACAAAACAGGCGAAAAAAATCTTCATTTTATTCCAGCTGGTATCTTAGCGACTGGCAATCAAGCCTTATTTTTTTCCAAAAAAACAACGGGTTTTATTCATGATATGCGCTGGCATTATGATGTAGTCATTGTAGATTCTGCACCAATTGGTATTGTATCTGATGTTATTCCATTGATGCACCAAAGCACCGCCAATTTATTTGTGATTCGTGCAGGATACACGAATCAACGATACATCAATAGCATTCAACATCGCTTTGAAGAATGGAAGATTCCTAACCTGCAATTGGTGTTAAATGACTGCGCGCCATCCAAGGGCTATCGAAAGTATGCTAAGTATAGTTATGCTTGATTTTTCAAATTTTCAATAATCTAACTGTAGCTTAGACCTCTGGTCTGAGTAGTCTGAACTTAAAACTACTCAGACCAGAGGTCTAAGCTACAGTCAACCCTTATATCTATTATGAAAATAGCCCAGTTTTATCAATCATTCAACCGACTAAAAAAAGATGGGTCAAAGTTACTAGTCCTAGCAGACCAAGCCCTTATGAGTGGTGGTAATTTTATACTTGGCTTAGTGTTGATAAGACTATTAGGATTGGAGCAATATGGATTATTTGCGCTATTATGGATGGGTGTTTTATTTGCCTTAAGTTTACATCAAGCATTTATCACCAAACCTTTGATGACGTTAGCCATAGGACAAAAGGAAGAAATACAACATAACTATTTCCATGTTTTATGGAAAATGCAGTTTTTTTTCGGCAGCAGTTTAGTCCTTCTTTTAAGTGGATTAACTTATTTAGGTACAAGGTTTTTGGAGACCCCAAATTGGGTGAAATTTGTTCCATTAATCGCCTTAATTACTTTTTGTTACTTACTTCAAGACTTTATTAAAAAGACCTTTTTTATCAAAAAAGATTATGGCAAACCATTGGTCATAGATGGCTTAAATTATAGCCTCCTTTTTTCAGGATTATACTACTTACATTTTACCGAAAACGCCTCTTTAAAGCCTATTTTAATTTGTATGGGTATGAGCTATTTGGTAAGTACTTTTTTATATAGCAAAAGATTATGCTTAAAAAATAAAACAGCAGAAACCTCCACTTATGGAGACCTGCTAAAAAAACATTATCATTTTTCAAATTGGTTGTTGGGCACTTCAATCCTACAATGGTTTTCTGGCAATTTTTTCCTCATAGCAGCGGCAAGTACATTAGGAACAACCGCAGTAGGCGCAGTACGAATGGCACAGAATTTAGTCGGCTTATGCCATATTCTTTTTCTAGCAATGGAAAACATCGTGCCTGCTGAAGCTGCCCAACTCTTTTTACAAAAGAATAACAAAATTTTAGCGAAGTATTTAGTAAACATTGGCCTAAAAATTGGGGCAATAGCCTTACTCATTTTATCGGTTATGGCTATTGCAGCACCCAATTTAATCCATTGGATATATGGAGCGAGCTTTGTGGCTTACAGTTATGTGGTCTGGGGATATTGCTTGCTCTATATTTTTGTCTACATGGGATATCCGCTTCGGTATTTTTTCCGAACCATTCAGTTTACTAGACCTATTTTTATTGCTTATTGCTTTAGTACTTTTTTTAGTTTGACAGTAGCTTTTCCAATTGTACAATATTGGGGAATTACAGGCTTATTAATAGGTTTAATACTAAGTCAAATTATAACCTTATTGGTGTATATCTACTTCATCGGGGAAAAAATAATAGACTTTAAAAGCTCCAACGGAGCGAAATATGACAACCTAGGGTGTCAACCCTAGGGTAGCAGTATGAAAAATAAATAACATGAAAAACATGAAAATTATTCATTTAGTATTAGGAAAAGCAAATCCTCAAAGAATGAACGGTGTGAATAGAGTCGTTCATCAGTTAGCTTGTACGCAAGCGAGATTAGGGCAAAAAGTCAGTATCTGGGGTATTGCGAATGATTTAGTAGCCAATTATCCAGAAAGAGAATGTTCGACGGTTTTATTTCAGCAGTATAAAAGTAAACGACTTTGCCCTCAACTAAAAAAAGCCATTCAAAACTTATCTTCTAACTATATTTTTCACATTCATGGTGCTTTCATTTTAGAATTTTATCAAGTCGCTAAATTATTACAACAACAGCAAATTCCGTATGTATATACGCCTCATGGTGCTTTTGCTAAAGCAGCGATGAAAAAGAATAAATGGGTGAAAAAAGTATATTTTCAGTTGTTAGAAAAATACTTGATAAATAATGCCAAAACCGTTCAATTGTTGGGGACGGGCGAGTATAAGCATTTAGGCGAAATGACTAAAAAAGGAGAGCGAACACTCATTCCAAACGGAATGGATTTTCAACAAATCCCTGAGGATTTAGCTCCTAAAAATAAAGAAATATTGACTTTCGGTTTTTGTGGCCGTTTAGACAGGTACCATAAAGGATTAGATTTATTATTAAAAGGATTTCAACAATTCTTAGAAAAGGGGGGCAAAGCAAGGCTAGAATTGATTGGAGATGGCAAAGACCGCCCTGCTATAGAAAAATTAGCCAATGATTTGGGGATTCGAGCGCATATCACCTTTCATGGCGCACTTTTTGGACTTAAGAAATTTCATACCCTTCATCAATTTGACGCTTTCCTACATACCTCCCGAATGGAAGGTTTTCCAATGGCGGTTTTAGAAGCTGCCGCTTTATCTATCCCTTGTATTACAAGTGAGGCGACGAATATTAATAGTTATATCCGAGCATACCACGCTGGCATTGCCTTACCTAATAATACGCCAATGAGTATTGCTAGTGCCATGAGTATTTGCGCTGATTTATATCAGCAAAATCAACTAAATATACTAGGAGAAAATGCTAAAGAAATGGTGGCTACTGCCTTTAATTGGCGTAACATAGCACAGGAATTATTTAAAGTTTATGCAGCTTAGAAACCGATAAGAAATTAATTCCCCACGAATTTATTAACCCCACTAATTATAGTTGTTTAAGTTATTTTTCGGCATTACTTAAAATACAATATAGCAACGCAATATGGCAACATCGCAACACTACAACACGGCAACACGGCAACATCGCAACACCGCAACATCACAACACGGCAACACCGCAGTATATAGGCAGAAATGGTTAGCAAACGGGCTATTAATTTTACTCGGTTTACGCATTACCAGTTATTTTACCCTATTTCCTGATTCTGTAGCGATGACCCAATTAGTAAAAACCGTTTTACGGGTGATACTAACAGGCGTAGCTTTTATGTGGTTGAATCAATTAAAACAGAAGTTTCCTAAATATCGGGTGGAATACCAAAATAGTACCCCACTTTTACTGTATTGTGCCTATTTAATTTTGGGGATTATCTCCATTTTTTGGACGTCTTCGGTTCGGTATACCATGTTGCAATTATCGATGATTATAGAGGCCTTAGTTTTTGCTTGGTTCTATATCCAACTGGTTGCTTTTTATAATAAAGTAAGCGACAATCATACCCGATTTAGTTGGTTATTTGGCGTATCCACGATGTGGATTTGTATTGCTTTTATGCTTGGTTTATTTTTTGACCCAGATACTTATTATCGACAAACACATGGTGGAGAGGTATCTCGTTTGGGTGGTTATATTATTAATCCAAACGAATTGGGGATGTTAGCTGTTTTAGGGGCTGTCATGGCTTATACAGAATTTAGAAATGCCGCTTTTAAAATGACCCAAATGTGGGTATTAATTGCCTCCGTTGCGGTCTTATTACTCACCCAATCTCGCTCTTCTTTAGGAGCATTTTTGATAGTAACGGGTATCTATGTTTTTATGTCAGGCAATCGAAAATTAATTCTAGGGTCTATTGTTGGGGCGGTCTTTGCATTGCCAATATTGGTAAGAACGATTATCTTAAAACAAGGAGATGTGGAAGAAGTGATGAGTATGACAGGTCGCTTACCTTTTTGGGAAGATTTAATTATGTATGGTTTTACCAAAGAACCCCTGTTGGGCTACGGTTTTATGCGCATTAGTTATAGCGATAAATTTGATAGTATCCATTCTTATGCAGCGGGCATGACGCATAACACTTTTATTCAAGTACTGTTAAATCTTGGTTTAGTCGGCGGTTTTATTTGTATGTTCCAAATGATTGCGACAGGTTTTGTGATTGGGGCTTCTAAAGATAGTTACCATAAAGTATTGGCTTGGTTGATGTTAGTGCCGTTAATTATTAATTCTACTACGGAATTTGGCATTTTTGGAGAATCAAATTATGGCATTCAGTTTTATCAATTTGTGGTTTTGTTTTTTGTAATGAAAGTGATAAACACCGAGAAAAAAATATTGGCTTAATGAAAAATCAACTACAACCTAACGATATTCCTTTATTGGCTAAAATTTTCAATCCCGATACGGAGATAGTATATGTTTTTACAACAATAGAAAACCTAGCATTTTATCAAAAGATACAAGATAATTTAGATTGTATCCTTAACTATTTTACGGAAGCAATAGCCTTACAAAAAGAGATAGCACAGCAGCAATCGAATCAGATAGTTGTCCTAAATTTAAGACCTGAAAATAGTTTGGATGCATACCTTCAAAGGCAATCCAATCTAATTATCATAGATTTTAGTCGGACAAAAATAAGCTCCCCTAGCAATACTTTTCAATTTGATTTTATCAATAATCGAGATACCAGCATTCGTTGGATCTATCCTACTAAAAACAACCAGCCTATATTCCTTAATTTATACAATGCAACTGGCTGGAAAGGACAATTATTTCAAACTGTTTTTAAAATAGGCTTTAAGTTAAAATTAAAAAAGTGGTTTAAATCTGGTACTTTTCGAGTGATTGCCAATGGGCTGTTTTTAGAAAAAATCAACCAACGATTAACAGCAGCTCAATATGCTATTTTTACAGGAACAGTAGGCGTCAATCGCAAAGCAGTTATCAGTTTTGAAGAAGCAGGAAAAGCTACCCAGTTTTTAAAAATGCCCTTAACGAAGGTAGTTCAGAAATTAGTGGATAAAGAAGCTTTTTATCTTAAAAAATTACAAACCTATTCTTTTAAGCAATTAGTGATTCCTCAAGCAAAAAAAATTGGGAATAATCTACTAGTTTCTAATGTGTGTCCTAATAAAGTTTTGAATAATAGTAATTTTACGAAAGTGCATTTATCCGCACTTCATGAATTATATGAACAAACGACGCAGCCTACCTTTTTGAAATCCACCAAAGTATGGCAATTTATTCATCAGGATTTAGATACTATTGCCACAGCTAAAATTGTCAACGATTTATCAAAAGAGAAGGTAAAAAATTGCTATAAACAACTAAGTATTTTAGCGGAAAATTTTGAAGCAATAGAAATGATGCCAATGGCTATCACTCACGGTGATTTAACCCCATGGAATAGTTATTTAAGTGATAAGCAATTACATGTTTACGATTGGGAATTAGCCGACCGATTACCCTTATTATATGATGCGTTTCATTATATTTTTCAAACCAGTATTTTAGTGAAAAGAATCCCTTTTTCGGAGATTAAATTACAGTTAGAAGCCCTTGAAAAGGCCGAATTGGTACAATCTATTTTAACTAAATTTAAAGTGAATTTTCAACAAGCGTATCAATTTTATTTATTGCGGAATACGAGTTATTATTTGAGTAAATATATGGAGCAGGGACAATTGCATGCACAAGCACATTGGTTAATTGGGGCTTGGGCCGAAGCTTTGACGGAGGAAGGGATGTTGGTTAGAGAGCAATTACGTAATGCGACAAAAACGGGCTAAAGTTTTTTTACCACGGAGGAATCAAAGAAATCGGAGGAAGAATTAATGTTAAAGCGGTATAAGTATCCCTTAATCTAAAATAAATTGTATAGATTAGTGTTTTCAGAACCCTAAATTCTGGAAGCACTAATTTTTACAGTTTATGCAAGCAATGCTTTTTTGTTTGATGAAACGCTTCAAATGAGAGGGATTATACTACTTATATTCATCCTAATTATTAGGGATTCTTTGGTTAGCCAAAACCTGATACCAAACGGTAGTTTTGAAGAGTTGGAATGTCCAGATAATCCAATTAATAGTATAAATACAACAGCTACTTGGTACGCTGTGGGAGCGGATGCCTATTGGTTGCATGAAAGATGTCCTTTTGATAAAGCCGCTAGTCAATCGGTGATTGCATTAAATGCATCTATTGTTCCAAGTAGGGGATTAGGATATATGTCCTTAGAAGCTGCCGTAACAGAAAATGGATTTTTTGTTTCCGAAGGCGTTGGAATAGAATTGTCCGAAACATTGAAACCCGATAGGTTTTATTATTTTGGAATGGCTTTGATGAATTATGATTTAATTGAAGCGCCCAATTACGTAGGAATTGACTGTGGTCCAATACCTGTTCACAATATAGGCTTATATGTAACGAATGAAAGGTTGATTTTTAATGCAGAATATAGTCAGGAGCAGTTCGCTCCGTACCTCACTAAAGTGGAATTAAGTGGGGAGCAACGACTATTGACTAATATTACTAGCCGAAGTAGTTTCAAAAACTACCAATGGTATCAATATTGGGATTGTTTTCAAGCGAATGGCGGAGAACGTCACCTAGCGGTAGCGGGTAATAATTATGAAATAGAAACAGCAAATAGCTGTTTTATAGAAGGGCAATCTAATCCCTTGTACCTTTCAGGCTATGGCGTAGATAATTTACAACTAGTGGAATTACCTGTTAAACTAGATACGGTTATTCCGTTATGTGATGGAGGCGTTACTGTCAATCTTCACGATATGGTTAAAGACCCTTTTTTTGAGAAAGCAACTTATTTATGGAATGATGGATTTTCAGGAACAGAAAGATTTATTACGGTAGCAGGAAATTATGAAGTCGAGATGGAATTACCTTGTACTACTATTCCGATTACCATAAATATAGATGAGGAACTTTGTGCGACGAATATCTATGTACCGAATACTTTTTCTCCAAATAACGATGGAATTAATGATGAATTAAAACCTTTTATTAAAACTCAATTAGGGATTATTGAGTATGAATTTCAAGTATTCGACCGTTGGGGAGGTCTAGTTTTTCAGACAACTAATAGGTCAGAAGGATGGCGAGGAGGCAACCCTAATGATTTATTAGAACAAGGTGTTTTTCTTTGGAAATTAGTATATGTATTAGAGAATGGCGCCAATAAAAAAGAAGTAGAAACAGGGAGTACTTTTTTATTTAAATAACGCCTTAATAACTCACCATAAAACTTCCTTCCGTTAAACTAGTCTTGGCATTTCCCGCCAATTCAGCCGCTTCAAAAAAGAAAGTCCCTTCTATAATTTTTACCCCTTTATCATGTTTAGTAACCGTTACTTGCCCACTTTCAGCGCCTAAAAAAGTCATATCATCAATATTGTATTGAGCGCCATAATCTGCAAAACCTGGCGTTCCTAAATCATAAGTACCTTCCGTAATATCTCTAGGTAAATAAAGCGCAACGGATGGAATGCCGCCTGCTGCGGTGCCAACAATCGCAATAGCATTCGTAAATGGGTCAATCATAGCCGTAACTGCTTCTGGTTCAAATAAAACACTATCGACTTTGACGGAGATGGTATTAAAGTCATTAACAGAACCTAATTGAGTTTGGACGGGTATTTTATCAAATCTACCGACTTCTATTTTGACTTCCCCTGCGGGTAAAGCTCTTGCCCCTGTAAAGAAAAAAGTGCCTGACATCGTAGAATCTTGCCAGTTAAGTTCGGTAATTTCTACGCTTCCGCCTTCCATGCTAGTATTGGACGTAAAAGCATTGGAATTATCCCCCAATGTATAAGCTCCTGCACTTAAACTATTTTCAGTTAAGTCATAAACACCTTCCCCTTTATCTTCTAAACTTAGGATAATTATAGAACCATCTGCGGCTAATCCCGAAATACCGATTCTATTGACTTGAATCAACGCCCCAGCGGCTGTTGCGGACCAGTCCATGTTATTTATTTGAGCGGTCATTAGACTAGTGCTCGTATCCATCGGCATTTCAGTCATTGGATTTTCTTCTTCTGGTGGTGCCACATTCGTATCCAAAAAAGCATCATCACAACTAAATAATAAACTAAAGATGACCAAACTAATGAAAAAGGAAACTAAATTTATCCGCATGATTGTTTATTTGTCATTACTGAGAATAGAGAGCAGAGAGTAGAGAAAAGAGATTTAAACTGGACTTCTGCCAAAGTATTACTTGTTTTTACTGATTTTGGCTGTCTTTATCTCTATTCTCTCAATGAAATGGTCTCTAATCTCTATTCTATTGAATAATTTCATTTACGATAATATAGCAATAATCCTACTAAATACGATTTCAAGCAACCTATAAACGTTTATTTTTAAAAAATAATTATAAAAAATGAAGTTTTATTTTAACTACGCAAAACTACTGCGTACTATCCTCCTAACTTGCAGTCAAAATTAAGGAACAATGAATATTTCAGCATTAGAAACAATGATTACAGCGGGTTATGTCAAAAAACAAAAGCATCCAACTGCCGATTTATTAATCTATAATTATTCTGAAACGGCTCAATTTGAGCGAGTTTGGAATGAGGTGACGTTGCAATGTCGAGGTTTGATTTTGGATGGAGAGGGTAGGGTAGTGGCTCGCCCTTTTCCAAAGTTTTTTAATTTAGAAGAGTTAGTCAATAAACCAATTCCAAATTTACCTTTTGAAATTTATGAAAAAATGGACGGTTCTTTAGGGATTAGTTATGTTGTAAATGAGGAAATATTTATGGCAACTAGAGGGTCCTTTATTAGCGAACAATCGGTGAAAGCCAATGAATTATTAAATACTAAATATGCTGCTGCTAAAGCGCAAATGAATCCAGCCGTTACCTATTTATTTGAAATCATTTATCCCGAAAATCGGATAGTTTTGGATTATGGACAGCAAGAAATCTTGGTTTTATTAGGGATGATAGAAACAGCGACAGGAAAGGAATTACCCTTAATAGACATAGGTTTTCCAGTTGTTAAAAAATATGATGGCTTAAAAGATATTCAAGAATTAAAGGCTTTGGCTTATGATAATAAAGAAGGTTTTGTGATTCGTTTTTCCAACAACTATCGTATCAAAGTAAAGTTTGAAGAATATGTGCGGATTCATCGAATCATCCAGCAAGTATCGAGCATCAGTATTTGGGAAAACTTAATGGCTGGGCAGCCTTTTACAGAAATATTAGAACGAGTGCCCGATGAATTTTATACTTGGGTGAAAGTGACCAAAGCGAAATTAGAAGCAGATTATTTAACTATTGAAAATATAGCTAAAAGCGAGTATAAAGAATTAGCAACACGCAAAGCAACTGCTTTGTATTTTCAGACTTGTCGATATCCAAAAATTCTTTTTTCTATGTTGGATGGAAAGGATTATTCGGAGACGATTTGGCGGTATATTCGACCTACTTATACTCGACCGTTTACTCACAAGAACGTGCTAGAAGGATTGCAAACGGATACGGACGGATTAAACTGATAAGAACGGATTTTACGAACTAAACGTAGAATCCGTTCTTATCAGTTAAATCTGTTCCAATCCGTTGACCATCCTATCTAATTAAAAACCATTTTTAAAACTTAAAATTAACCACAGGAAATTCAGTTGAAACTAGATGTAATGCACAAGCTAAGCCATCCCATCCGCTTTGCGGTTCATTCGCTTAAATGTTCCCCGAACATTTACCCTGCGGGGTCGCTCGTTCATCCTGTTAATCCTGAAAAATCCTGTCATCCTGTAAATATGAAACAAGTTATTATATTAAGAGGCCTACCAGCTTCGGGGAAATCAACCTACGCAAAGGATTTAGTAAAAGCGAATCCAGGCATGTATAAGCGCATCAATCGAGACGATATGCGAGAAATGTTAGACGGTTATCAATTTTCAAAAAGCAATGAAAAATTTGTCAAAAAACTAAGAGATTGGTTGATTGTCGAAGCCTTGCGAGATGGAAAACATGTGATTGTGGATGATACCAATTTATCCCAGAAAAACATCAATCGCATCAATGATTTGGTCAACGGTTATAAAAAGCAAACAGGGCATCAAGTAAATGTAGCAATCAAAGAATTTACCATAGAGTTGCAAGAAGCAGTTGAACGAGATGCTAAAAGAGCGCGCCCAGTTGGTCGCAAGCAAATTGAAAAATTGCACCGTCAATTTTATGCACCTGATGATAAAAAAGGAAGAGGCCCGTATTATATGGAACAAGACAAAACCTTAGCAAAGGCAATTATTTGTGATATAGATGGGACGTTGGCAATCATCGAAGGCCGTTCGCCTTTTGATGCGACTTTATGTGAACAAGATGCGTTAAATGAACCAATTGCGAATATCGTCAAAGACGAATACGCCAAAGGCACACATATCTTTTTGTTTACAGGAAGAAAGGATTCTACCAAAACACAAACCCTAAATTGGTTGAAAAAATTCGAGATTCCCTTCCACGAAATTGTAATGCGACAACATGAAGATAATCGAAAGGATTCGATTGTGAAAACCGAATTTTTTGATGCGCATATCAAAGATAAATTCTTTGTCAAATACGTCTTAGATGACCGAAATCAAGTAGTGGATATGTGGCGATTGGATATTGGTTTGCCTTGTTTGCAGGTGAATTATGGGGATTTTTAAATGAGTTGCGAGTTTTCGAGTTGCGGGTTGCGAGTTGAATAGAGTAGCTTTGTTTGGTATTTAGGGCGAAATCTAATTTTAATATTTTACCCTAATAATAAACAGTAGCAGTATCCCAACCCGTAACTCGCAACCCGCAACTCGTTTAATCCACAATCGCCTGATAAACCAAATTATGAAACTTCTCCCGAGCCTGTAAATGATTATAAGGCATCACTTGAATCATCATCAAAATAGCTAGGTCTTCTTTAGGGTCAATTCTAAAATAAGTGCCTGCTGCACCGCCCCAACCATACATACCTACAGAACCTAAGGCTTCGGTAGCCGCTAAATCCGTTGTAACGGAGAAGCCTAAACCAAAAGCCGTTCCTCTGCCAGGCAGTACAATTGGCCCACCCGCATGTGGTGTCTTTTGTGTATGGTCACTAGTCATTAATGCCAAAGTTTTAGGACTAATCAAACGATGACCATTCAATTCGCCTTTATTCAAAAGCATCTGACAGAATTTTAAGTAATCATTGGTTGTAGAAACCAATCCACCACCACCAGAAAACATCGTCACTTCCTTACAATATTTACTCATAGAAGGATGGTCAATCACTTGTAAACTACCATCGGTTTTTTTATGCGTATAGTTAGTGATGAAACGGTCATCTTTTGCATTAGGGACTTCAAAATGGGTATCATTCATGCCCAATGGTTGTAAAATACGTTCTGCTAAAAATTCATCCAAAGGCTGATTGGCAATAATTTCTAATAAAGCACCTGCTACATCGGTAGAAACACTATATCTCCAACCACTTCCAGGTTGATGATATAACGGCAAGGTACTCATCGTTCTCAGAAATTCTCGATTGGTCGTACCCGCTCTTTTAGCCCCTACCTTATAAAGGGAATCGACGTGATTAGCAGGAAAACCCCAACCATAGCCAAAACCAGTTGTATGTCGCAAAACATCAATAATTCGAATCGGTTGTTTAGCTGGCTTCGTTTTGCCATCGCCAATATGCACTTGCATATCCTTGAATTCAGGCGCATATTTATGCAAAGGGTCATTCAATTGAAATGCTCCTTCTTCATAGAGCATCATCAAACCAATAGAAACAATCGGTTTAGTCATCGAATATATACGGAAAATACTATTGTCTTTTAAAGGGTCTTTGCTATCCACATCTTCATAACCATACGTATCAAATTGCACAACTTTTCCTTTACGGATAACGGCAGTTTGCACACTTGCTAATTGTCCTTTGTCTACATATTCGTGCATTTTTGCTTCCATCATTTTTAAGCGAGTGGAAGACATACCGACAGATTCGGGTGTGGCAGTTGGTAGGTTAAAAGCAGTAGTTGATTTTTTAGTAGCAATGGAATTTTGTGCCACTAAATCAACAGTATTGCTGATTATACAAATTAAGAATAGTAAAAATAGTAGGGATTTGATTTTCATAAATATGTTTTTTCGTTTTTGATGAAAATCAAAGGTAGTAAATTGAAGTTAAGTATGGAAATGAAATTTTTAATCGGTTATTTCCTGACCAATTCTTGCAAAGCCACTTGAAGCGCATCTTTCCGATTCCGAGCCACAGGAATTTGCTGTTTATCCGTCATCACGACATACCCTCCATCTCGCCGACTATACTTTTTGACTTGTTGCAAATTGACCAAATGAGATTGGTGGACTCTAAAAAAATGCGCATCTTCTAACAATTCTACATATTCTTTTAAAGTTTGAGAAACCAATAATTTTCGCCCATCTTGCAAATAAAACCAAGTATAATTTTTCTCCCCTTGGCAACGAATAATTTGCTTTAAATCCACAAATTCTACATGGTCACTTTGTGGTAAGGCTATTTTTTGAGGAGTGTCCAAACGACTGGATAATAGCAATTCTAATTTTTGTTGCTGCTGCTTTTTTTCTTGATTGGCCAATACCCGATTAACCGCTTGCTTGAGTTCCAAAGCATCAATTGGTTTCAATAAATAATCAATCGCACAAAACTTAATCGCTCGGATGGCATATTGATTATAAGCAGTGACAAAAATAATATCAAAATCAATTTTGTCGAGACTTTCCAATAATTGAAAACCATCGCCTAGCGGCATGGCAATATCTAGAAAAACCAAATCAGGTTGTTGTTCTTTTATCACATCCAAGGCAGTAATAGCAGAATCAGCTTCTCCGACAATCTGGACTTCTTTGCAATAACTGGCTAATGCCAAGCGCAAATTTTCTCGATTATTGGCTTCATCGTCCACTATAATGGCAGTAATTTGGGTCATTTTTCGATTGGTATAATTAGGTTAACAATAGTTCCAGTTGTAGTTGGGTTTAATTCGCTGCGGTCTTGGATTTTCAGAAAATCAGTTCCTTCTTGACCGATTAATAATTGAATCCGTTGCCGAATGAGTGCCATACCAAAACTTTTCTGATGGGCTTTATGCCGCTGCTGTTGTTGCTTCGCTTGGTGAATACCAATCCCATTATCAATGATTTCGCAAGCCAATCCCTGCGGATGCGATTGAATATTTATCCACAAATTTTTAGCCCCTTTTTGCGGCATTAATCCATGCAAAATAGCATTTTCTATTAATGGTTGTAGCAACATGCCCGGAATATAAGTATTAAAGCCATCAATGTCCTCGGCAATATTTATTTCATACTCAAAAGGGGTTCGCAATGCTTCTAAGCTACAGTATTGTTTAATAGCAGCCATTTCTTCTTCCAGAGTAATAAATTCCTGTTCCGAATTGCGCAATATTTTACGCACTAATCCTGCAAATTGGGTTAAGTAGCGGTCAGCAGCTACCTCTTCTTTTTTTCGAATCAAATTTTGAATAGAACTCAACGCATTGAATAAAAAATGCGGATTCATTTGGGCACGGATGCCTTTGAGTTCTAATTCTACTAATTGGCGTTTTTGTTGTTCTTTTTTGGCTAGGGTTCTTTTTCTTTGGATATAGATGGCGGCAAATAATAGCAGGATTAAGGCGGTAATGCCTAGGTTTTGCCAGAAAATTGAGGAGGGTTGCCAAAGTTTTGTTTCGTTTGGATTTGGTAAACTAGTTATGACGGAAGATAGTTTTTTGAAAGAATTAGCATTGTATGGCGTAGTGATAATTTTTCCATCAGGGTCTATTAAATAGAAATAATTAGCGTTATTACTAATGTGAAAACTATCTCTTAAGCTCAACATTTCATTAGGAGGAATGTAAATTACTTCATCTAAAAATTGATTCATTTGGCTCGAATCCCTTGTTACTACAATACTTAAAGTCTTAATCGGTTCTTTTTTATTCCCTTTTATTTCTTGTATATCAGATTTGGCAACCTCTAAATTTTTTACTAAACCTATATGAAGCAATAAATAATCTCCTAAGTAATTTTCTAAGGAGATGTTTTTTGTTGAATCTAAATCATATTTCCATTTGGGGGCAGCAATATTTATTTGGAAACGTCTGGTATCTGTTGGGGAGGAATACCTAAAAGTTCTTGGGGAAAACATATAATATCTTTTTGATTCAGCCATAGGAAATTGTTTAGCATAATCATCAAGTATCTTTTTTTTTGAAGTTACATTACAACCATCTATTAAAATTTTTAATAGGCGTTTATAATTATTCTCTTTATAAGAACTAGTGTTCTTAAATAAAACTAATTCCCCTATTCTGAAATGATTTTCTGGTTCCGTATAGACTAATTTACTAAAATTATAAAAAGCTAATCTGTTTGCAAGACTTCCTTTTCCTGTATAACGACCTTGTAGCATTGTATACCCTAATTTTAGATAATCGTATAATATCCAAGAGTAAGCTTTAAATTCAGGAAGTCGAAAAAATAAGCTTCTAACTTCTTGACAGGCTTTTAAATATTCTGGGTCAATGTAGGCATCTCTATAATTATAAAAAGATACCATTCGCTTTAAGAGTGAACCTGCATATTGAAAATGAATATGCCTATCTAAAAACTGATAAAATTGAGGTGACAATAGCTTTTTTTTATCTACTAAAAAACGGAGTTCTTTTTGTTTTTTAGTTTGCAATTCTTTCAGATATTGTAATTGTGTCTTTTTCAATACAATATGGTCACTTGGTCTCCAAAAAGTATCTCCTCTTATTTCATGATATAATTCAAGCAATGTTTCATTAGATATAGCATTACTCCCAGAAAATGAAGTTTTACGAAAAATAGCATTGGCATCAATATTAATAAAGAATAAGTATTTCCCGTAGTAATCGCCGTCTTTTTAGCATCATTCAAGGTCAGCACAAACTTCCCTTTAAAATACTTTTGAATACTACCAATACTCCCTTTATGTACAATATATGAGCGATGTACCCGCACAAAATCGTCGGGTAATTCGTCCGCTAATTTACCCAAGCTCCAATCGCCTAAATAAGTTTTGCCCGTATTCGTAAAGACTCGAACATGTTTGTCTTCTGCTTGAAAATAATGGATATTTTGATAATCAATTAATAATATTTTGTCGCCTACTTTGACAGGGAAAGTAAAGGACTTTTTAGTTGGTTTAAGCGATTCAAAAAGCTGTTCTAGTTTTTTGAAATCGGTAGGCGTTTGTTGGGTTTTATTCTCCCCACCAAATTTTTTCAATTTCTGAATGGCTCTTTCAAATCTAGCAGCCCCAAAAGGTTTGACTAAATAATCGACGGAATAATTTTCAAAGGCTTTAATCGCATATTGTTCATAAGCGGTGGTGAAAATAACAAGCGGCTGATAGGTCAATTTAGCTAAGACTTCAAAACCCGTCATATCGGGCATTTGTACATCTAAAAAAAGGACATCAGGGCGTAATTCTTCGATTTTGTGCAACGCATCAATGCCGCAATCTGCTTCAGCAAGGATTTCTATTTTATTCGCAAAGGAACTTAATAAACGCTTTAGGCGGATGCGGGCTGGATTTTCGTCGTCTATGATGATGGTGGTATACATGTTGGGAAATTTTCAATTTTCAATTTTCAAACGGGGTGGATGGCTTGGGTTATTGAAAATTATTTAGGTTGAACTTTAAGCTTTACGGAAATAAGGTAATCGAAACATGCTTTTTAGGTTCATTGATAAAAGCCAATTCATGCTTTTCTGGATATAATAAAGCTAATTTTTTACGAATACTTTGCAAGCCATAACCAGAAGGCATATCATCTGGAAACGGTTTGCCGCCATCGTAAATTTGGAAGACCAATTGATTGGCTTTTTGTTGGATATTTATCTGGATGGCAATGCTATTTGTTGTTTGGTCATACCCGTATTTAATCGCATTTTCTACGATTGGTTGTAATAAAAAACGAGGTATTTTGATGGCTAACAGTTCGTCAGGGCAAGTTAATTGAAATTGTAATCTATCACCAAATCGAATTTTTTCTATCTCCAAATACGTTTCTAATATTTCAATTTCCTTTTCAATCGTACTCCAATTTTCTGTTTGTCGATTGGTACTATATTTAAAAAAGTGCGAGAGGGCAATTGCCATCTCTTCAGTTTTGGCAGGGTCTTCTTGGGCTAAACCTGCTATGGAATTTAGGGAGTTATAGAGAAAATGAGGGTTGACTCTGGCTTGTAGTGCGTCTAATTCTGCTTGGGATTGGAGTTCTTTTTGTTTGGCAAAATCAAGTTGTTTTTTCTGTTGTTGTAAATCAACTAAATGAGTTCGGTAATTATTCAATATATTGCCAAAAGCAATGCACGTCCACAATAGTAAAGTATAAGATTGAAATAAGGTTTTTGAAGTAATTTGTAGTTGATAAATTTGTAGCATGTCTGCCATTTTATCAAACTGAAAAATAGCGCCTTTAGTAATCAAGAATGCAAGAATCTGAAAAAATACGCCTAGGATGATAATAGTGATAAATTTAAAAACCTCTCTATCTCCTATGGGTTTACTTTGAAAATACTTCCGATTCAGCCATTGGAAAGATAAATAAGTAGGAATTAAACTAAGTAGACTAAATAGCGCAGCATAACCAAGTGAAGGATAAAAAGTTGGATTGTTAAAAAAATGTGCATATAGGTAAGTAAGTAATACTAAATTGCCAAATTTCGGGAATAGTGTGCTACATCTACCAAGAAAATCGGAAGTACTTGACCAGAACCATATCACTAAAAAGGCAATTAAACTACATAAAATAAATCCAATGGAAGAATTCATTAACTTTCCAAATAATAATAATTCTGTAGTTTGTGCTTGTCGAAATATTCTTAAGTTTTTCCCTGCTGCTGATAGACTATCTTGATTAATGCTAGCAGGATTAAATGTAGTAACATTATCAACGTATAGTTTTTTATTATTAAATGCATCTACAATCCAATTAGGGTTAATCATTTCTTCTTTGATAGATTTCCCTTTTGCAATGGTCACTACTCCATTATCAATATTCCCCCAAACTACTTTAAAATAAGTATACGTTTGAATAACAGTATCCTCAATAATGTATAGATCCCCAATTAATGGCTGACCAATAAATGATGAGGTAGATTCCGAATAAGAATAATTTAACCCAAGTGGTTTTCTAAAATGGTTATTAAAAATCGAAATACCAGCTCCAATAAGTATCGCTATGAAAATTGAAAATTTGAATTTTTGCTTCATGATTGCCAAATTTAAAAAAATTACTAAATCTTTTACAACCACAAAGAAATAACTAAGCCAAGCCTAATTCCATTACTTTCCGACGAACTGACCATTCCTAGCGTGAAGTGCCCATTTTTAACCCGTGAATTATTTCCGCTCAAACCGATAACCACCCTCACTCAATAAAAATCAAAACTCCAACAGAAATCCCCAACATATCCACCACCGATTCCTGCAATTCAAAAGCCTCAATACTATCTTCCATCACGGCCACATCCGATAATTTGGAATAATAAGAACTGCGACTGCCTCGCAAATAAGTTCCTTTAATATCGAGCATTGTCTTCCAATCTTTATCCAAAGGAATCAAAAAACCAAGGGAACCACCATAACTTACGCCCCAAGAATTATCATCTATAAATCGCTCTAATGGATTATCGTCGGATTCAGGGTCAACCAAGCGAGAAGCAGTAAAAAAATGATTGAAACCTAATTGTCCTCTAAAATAAGGTTGGAAAGGCAAGGTCATTATGGGTTCTAAATGCAATAGTAAATGACTGCTAAACAAACTAGAATTGGTTTTCCATTTTAAATCAAAACCTTCTGCATCGGTAAAATCATAGACTTCATTACCAAAATTGGCAATCGAAGTCGCAAATCCCGCATAAAAAGGGGTTTGGTTGAGGTTGACTAAAAATTCTAGTTGTCCACCGAAGCCAGACTGACTCATTTTTTCGCCAAAAGTGCTGATGGGTACTAAGGTTTGGAAAGTAATACCTCCGAACATGGGGTATTTGATAGGAGTTGATTCCTCCTCTTCGTCTAGATAATCAATCTCCTCTTGTGCATGAATAGCTAAGGAACAACAGCCATATAAAAATAGAAAGAAGATAATTTTTTTCATAAAGAGTGATTTACAAAAGTATAGGATGTTTCAAAATATCGTCCGTAGCTTAGACGGCTGGTCTGAGTAGTTCTGAGCAAGCAAGTAAATAAAGTGTACGTCGTTCTACTCAGACCAGCCGTCTAAGCTACGGTTGGGTAGCAAAATAATAAAAAGCGGAGAAGGATGCTGTTAAATTTTGTTAAGAAATTACGAAGAAACAAAATAGCATATTTAAATTCGTGGGGCAATTAAATTCGTGGGGCAAATTATTTTCCACAGATTTGATTTCCTATGGCTTATTATCAATCTTTAATCTGACACACTAATCGACAGAAAATAGGAAGACGTAAAGGTATAAAATATACTTTTAGTGATAATGTTGTAGCGTTTTTAATCAAATTAATACCTTGTTGATATGTTGTATGGGTGAAAAAATACTTTAAACAAACATAGCATCGTATTTTTGGGTCGAATTTAATACAACTATTGACCAAAGATAAATTAATTAAAACAAGAATTATGAAGAACATCTATTGTCTACTAAGCATCTGTTTTGTGCTAATGACTAGCCAAGCAAACGCCCAAGGTTATTTACGTGCAGACGGCAAAAATATTGTCAATGAAAGCGGAGAAACCGTCATCCTTCGAGGCATGGGTTTAGGAGGTTGGATGTTGCAAGAAGGCTATATGCTACAAACCGCAGGTTTTGCCAATGCCCAATATAAAATTCGCAATAGCGTAGAAGAATTAATCGGCAAAGCAGACACCGATTTATTTTATGAAGCATGGTTAGCCAATCATGTACGAAAGGCAGATATTGATTCCTTAAAAGCATGGGGCTTTAATTCTGTTCGATTGCCGATGCATTATAATTTATTCACTTTACCTATTGAGGATGAACCTGTGGCAGGTGAAAATACATGGTTAACCAAAGGGTTTGAGTTGACAGATAGCCTGATTGCTTGGTGTAAAGCCAATGAAATGTATGTCATTTTCGATTTACATGCAGCACCAGGAGGTCAAGGTCGAGATGAAGGAATTTCGGATTATGATACCAGTAAACCTTCGCTTTGGGAAAGCCCTGCTAACCAAGCTAAAACAGTTGCTTTATGGAAAAAATTAGCAGAAACTTATGTCGATGAACCATGGGTAGGCGGGTATGATTTAATTAATGAAACGAATTGGGAGATGACGAATAATGCGCCCTTAAAGCAAATATATTTAGACTTGACGGCTGCTATTCGAGAAGTAGATACCAAACATATTATATTTATAGAAGGCAATTGGTTTGCTAATGATTTTACTAATTTAACCCCACCTTGGGATGACAATCTAGTTTACAGTCCACATAAATATTGGTCGATTAATGACCAAGCTTCCATTCAATGGGTGTTAGACCTTCAGCAACAACATAATGTACCTTTATACTTTGGAGAATGGGGCGAAAATTCTAATCCTTGGTTTAGAGATGCCATTGAATTATTTGAGGGGAATGGTATTGGTTGGGCAGTTTGGCCGATGAAAAAAATTGAATCTATTGCAGGACCACTATCCATTGTGAAAACACCAGAATATCAAAGCTTATTAGATTATTGGAATGGCAATGGAGAAAAACCATCTGCTGCTTTTGCGAAAGCCGCTTTAATGGAAATCACAGAAGGCTTAAAAATAGAAAATTGTATATATCAAAAAGATGTAATTGATGCGATGTTTAGACAGCAAACTTCCAATGCAACGGTACCTTTTAATACGCAGACTATTCCAGGCGTAGTTTATGCGACTGATTATGATATGGGCGTCGTTGGACAAGCTTATTTTGATACCGATATTGCAGATTTCAGAGTTTCTACAGGCAATTTTACCGCATGGAATAGTGGTTGGTCATATCGAAATGATGGGGTTGATATTGAAAAAAGCGAAGATGTAGTCAACTCCAATGGATATAATGTGGGTTGGATTTCATCGGATGAATGGATGCAATACGATGTTGATATAAAAGAAAGTGGAGTTTATTCTGTGAATGTTCGAGTAGCAGCAGATGCAGATGGTGGACAGTTTCATTTTACAATTGGTGATGGCGCAATTTCTGCGGTGACAAGCGCTCCTAATACTAATGGTTGGCAAAGTTGGCAGACTGTAACGGTGCCTAATGTAGTGCTAACACCCAATGACAAAAAAATCCGTTTTTATGCAGATGCCGCTGGTTTTAATTTAAATAGTTTTGAATTTGTGAAAGTAGGAGAGAGTGAATTAGTGCCGACTCAATTTGTTTCCGCAGCGACTTTAGATGAAAATACGATACAATTAAATCTAAATAAACGGTTGGTTACCCCTTTGGCAAATGCTACGGCAGTATTTCAGATTTTTGTGAATGGCAGTTTGATTACTATTGATAATGTAGTGGTGAGTTCAGACAATCCAAGAGTATTAACTTTTGGGTTAAATCAAAGTCTTCGCTCAGAAGATGTCGTGACGATTTCCTATATTGGCGACCAAGTCATGGCAGAAGATGGAACGGCTTTGGGTGGTTTTTCAAGACGCCCTGTGCAGAATTCAGTCGCCATTATTCATAGCGTCCCAGGCCGAGTAGAAGCAGAAGATTACTTTGCACAATCAGGCATCCAATTAGAAAATACGACCGATACTGGTGGTGGCCAAAATATTGGTTTTTTAGATAATGATGATTATTTAGATTATTTTATCAATGTAACGGAAGCAGGTATTTATCAAGTCGATTTCAGAACTGCGGCTCAAAGCGAAATGGGGCAAGTTGAGTTGCAATTAATTGATAATAATGGCAATGCTACTGCTTTAGAAAATCTTACTTTTCCAGCAACAGGTGGTTGGCAAACATGGACCACTACGGAGGGATCCATTGCTTTACCAGCGGGTCAATTACAATTGAGAGTAGTCATCAAACAACCACTTTTTAATATCAATTGGTTTGAATTTACGTTCTTGTCTCCTCCTGATGAAATTCAATATTTGCCTATTCCTGGCAAAATAGAAGCAGAAGATTATGCCACGCAATCTGGAATAGAACTAGAAACTACAACGGATGCTGGTGGTGGTCAAAATATTGGATTTTTAGATACGGATGACTTTTTGGATTATTTTATTCGAGTCAACCAAGCAGGGACTTATAATGTAGAATTTAGAACAGCAGCAGAGAGTGAAATAGGAGCAGTACAGCTCCTATTGATTGGGGAGAATGGAAACGCTACTATTATCGAAGATTTTACCTTCCCTTCCACAGGCGGTTGGCAAACATGGACCAGCACTAACAAATCAGTTGTTTTACCAGCAGGTGAATTGCAACTTCGTGTCGTTATTACTGCTCCTTTATTTAACATCAATTGGTTTGAATTTTCTTTTTTAACCAATGTAAAAGAGGTTAAATTCGCTGATTTACAATTATTTCCAAATCCGACAACTGATTTATTTTTTGTAAAAGGGGAATTGGAAACGGCTCAGAATATGCAGCTTAAAGTAGCTAATTTATTAGGACAGACTATACTAGAAAGGGATTTAGGACAAACGACTTCTTTTCAAGAAACAGTAGATTTAACCGCTTTCCCTAATGGGCAATATTTATTGTCTATTCAGACGGCAGATGGTGCTATTTATACGGACAAAATAGTTAAGATTAAGGAATAGTTATTTCCCAAAGGATATTTTAAGGTAGGCAAACAGCCATCATAAATTTATATACAGTATATTTTAAAATTGGGTAACGATGAGAAATCGTTACCCAATTTTATTTTCATCCGTGGGGAAGTTAAATTCGTGGGGAGAAACTATCCGAGACAACATTTTAGCGGTCAATTCATCAATTACTATTAGAAAGGCAAATATTTGTGTACATTTCTACCCTATTTTTCCGTCATCCTAATCAAATATCAGTTATGACCATCAAAAATCGTTCAATGCTATTTATATTCAGGTATTGTTTAACCCTCCTATTTATCAGCGGCAGTATCGTATTATTTGCCCAACCACAAACACAAAGAGACAGCTACACGAGGTATGAATTACTAGCACCCGAAACCCATAGTTTTCGAATTATTTACGATGTAAGTGCGACAACTAGCGGAGCCATTTATTATTATAATACCTTAAGAAAAGGAAGCGAACATCAGATTGATGCCGTATATGACCGAATGACAGGGACGGCATTAAAATGGACAATTGTAGACGGCGCACATGCCAAAACCAATGGGCATCCAAGGGCAAGTGACGACTATGAATATTTAAAAGTAATATTAGCTAGACCTGTTCCAGAAGGTGGCATTGCCAGGTTAAGAATAGATAAGACCTATAAAGACGCTAAAAGTTATTTTGCTAAAGATGGGCAAATTATTTTTGACCGTTCTTTGGGCATCAAACGCAATTCGGTCGTACTGCCAGCGGGGTATGAATTGGTGTCTTGTAATTATCCTTCTCAAGTTGATTTGGAGGATTCGGGGCGATTAAAATTGAGTTTTATGAATAGAGGTGCGGTAGGAGTTCCCTATAAAATAGTAGCCAAACCATTAGTAGAAAATAAAAAGACACTTGCTTCTAAAACCGACGAATTACCTTGGCCTGCCTATCAACCTAAACCGTCAGGCAGAGACCAAAGTCATGCTCGATTAAATTACAAAATCAACGAAAGAGCTTACCAAAATAGAGATATCGTTTATTTTTTACAGCAACCAGAAAGTCATGATTTTCGGTTATACCACGATTATACAGAATTCAGAGAAGGCGTTGATAAATATGTCAATGTGGTTAGAAAAGGGAGTAAAGCCTCTAATCCATCAGCGAAAATTTTAGATACGGGGGAGATTTTAAAAGTGGAAACGTTGAAAGGACAAGCAGTTGCTGACAAAGGTATTGATATTGGTGGAGAAATCACGCCCGAAACAGAGGTGGTGGTTATTTGGTTTGATGCGGTTAAAAAAGGGGAATCTGTCCGATTAAGAATTGAAGAAACTTATACGGATGCCAATCGCTATTTACTGTATCGGGACGAATTAATCTGGGATAGAAGTTTTGGTAGAAATAGAAATACCGTGATTTTACCTGAAGGTTGGTATTTAACGACAAATGCCATTCCTGCTATTATTGACCAAACGGAAACGGGGCAACCTAGATTACGATATGTAAATGACCGACCAGATAATATTGCGGTTTTTATTAAAGGAAAACGACGTTAATTCTGTAGCGCCAAGCTCTGTTTGGTGTAACTATACCAAGCAGAGCTTGGCATTACAGGAAAACAATAAAATCAAAAAAATGAAAAAGTATACGTTCCTACTATTTTTAGTTTTTACCTGTTTAACTATCAGTACCGCCCAAACCATAGGCCCTAAAAAAGGCAGCCTAGTCATTGTTGGCGGGAACGCCCGTATTGCCCCAGAAGTTTTCAAAAAATTCATTGATTTAGCAGGCGGTCCAACAGCAAAGATTGTCATCATCCCAACGGCAAATGGAACTAGAGATTTTGGTCCAGCGTATGAAGGTCGAGTGTTCCCAAATTATAAACAACATGGTGCGATGAACTTGCAAATTTTGCATACAGATGACCGAACGATAGCTGATTCAGATGAATTTGTAAAAACGATTGAAGGAGCAACAGGTGTTTGGTTTATGGGCGGTCGGCAATGGCGTATAGCAGATTCGTATTTAGACACAAAAACGGAAACTGCGCTTTGGGATTTATTGAATAGAGGTGGTGTAATTGGTGGTTCTTCCGCAGGAGCAACCATCCAAGGTTCGTATTTAGCAAGAGGCGATACGAAGACCAATACCATCATGATGGGCGACCACGAAGAAGGGTTTGGTTTCTTAAAGAAATCGGCGATTGACCAACATTTATTGCGTCGAAATCGACAATTTGATTTAATAGAAATTATGAAAGCAAAACCTGATTTATTAGGGATTGGTTTGGATGAAGGAACGGCTATAGTTGTACAAGGCGACCGTTTTGAGGTGATTGGTGTTTCTTTTGTGGCTATTTATGATCCTACAATTATGACGGATAAAACGCCATTTTATTTATTGGGCGCTGGCGACCGTTTTGATTTGGTAACTCGGAAAGCAACTCGGAGAAGTAGTCGGTTTAATCCTTTAGAGCTGCCTAGGAACTAAATAAATAGTAACTTCAGTTTTTGGAGAGAAATTGAGATTGAGGTAAAAATGGAGGGTTTTCAAGCCATATAGTCAATTTTATGCTAGTTTTACCCAAATAATCCAGAATATAGACGGTATTAATGCTTAAATTTGACCTAATTGCAACTCCTCAATTTTTTTAACATTGCAATATATGTTGGTCATTTTTGGCCAGCATATTCTATACATCTAATAATTGCCAATTTATTTATCCTATTAAAGAGGAGAAATTCATTGAAATACTTACCTTGTCAATTAAGTAACCTAAGTTGCACAAAATTGTTGTATTTGCCTAGGACAAGGCCTGTCTGTAATCAATATTTTTGATTACTATCAGCAAGATAATCATATAGCAATTTCACAATTAAACAGTATAGTTATTTAAATTCTCTCTACATCATTTTAAGAATATTTGCTTTCAATAAGAATGATAGGATTCCAAAACTGCTGCTTATCTAAACGGACTCCATTGAGCCTACTCTTTTGGACAATATTATTATGTCCTTTATGCCTTTATGGGCAAAATTCAGTTTTAGATAGTTTGGAAACTGCATTGTTCCACGCATCGACGAATACTGCCAAAATAGCCTTGTTTCAAGAAATAAATCAGCTGGCCTTTAAAGAAAAAGAATATCAGTTTGCCCAAAAAAATGCTCGCCAACATATTCGAATAGCACAAAATATACAACAACCAACCGAAGAATTAAGCGCATGGAAAAATCTTGTAAGAGCTTTTTATTACCAACCAGAACGAGATTCTGCTTTATTATATCTAAATAATTTTCTAGCCTTAGCCACCACATTAGAAAGTGATAAAGATTTGAGTTGGGCGACTAATTTTTATGGCTTAATTTATAGAAATAAAGGAGCATATAGACTAGCGGTCGATTATTTTGAAAAGAGTTTAGCCATTAGAACTCGATTGAAAGATACAAAAGGAATGGCAAATTGTTATAATAACCTAGGTTTGGTGAATAATAATTTAGGGAATTATGAAAAAGCACTGGAGCATTATCAACAGAGTTTGGCCCTTCGGAAGGCATTAAAAGATGAAAAAGGCATCGCTAAGTCCTATTTGAATATAGGAGGTGTTTATAACGAAATAGGTGATTACCCTAAAGAATTAAGTAGTTATTTAGAGGTATTGGCTTATTATGAAGCTACCCAAGATAAATGGGGACTTGGGGCTATTTATAATAACCTAGGTAATAACCAAAAAGACCAAGGTAATTTTGAACAAGCTTTAGTTTATTATGAGAAAAGTTTGACTTATAGCCAAGCATCGGAAGATAAACCAATGATTGCGAATACACTAGGAAATATTGGTAATTTATATGGACATCTTGGAGAACAAGAAAAGAACAAAGAATACTTATTACAGGCATTAGCGCTCGAACAAGAATTAGGGAATAAAGAAGGCATTGCACGAAGTAACCTGAATTTAGGCATAACCATGGCGGCTTTAGGGGATTATCCAGAAGCATTGGCTTATTTTGAACAGAGTAATCAAATTTATAGTAACCAAAATACGACGATTCGTAAGGCGAACATAAATATTGAAATAGGAAAAGTTTATTTAAAAACAGCGCAATGGGAAGCAGCATTAATTGCGCTTAAAAAGGGACTTGCGATTGCCAAAGAAAAGGGGAATTGGGTGTATCAAAAGGCAGCTTATGAAAATTTAGCCAAAACCTACGAAGGACTAAATAATTACCCAAAAGCCATTGAGTATTTTCAATGGTATATGGCTGCCAAAGATACCTTACTCAATACAGAAAAGACCAAGCAATTAGCGCAAATGGCGGCACAGTACGAGTTTGAGAAAAGTCAAACGACTATGCAAAAGTTACGTGCAGAAAGTATTGAAGCCAAACTAGAAATGAGTGAAAAATTGCGGAATCGAAATTTACTGGTTGGCATTGCATTGGGTATCGCTTTTTTATTGGCTGGGCTATATTTTATTTTCCGTTATCGACAACGAAAACAAGCGTTTATTGCCGAGCAGAAAAGAGTAAGGGAACTATTGCGTATTGACCAATTAAAAGACCAGTTTTTGGCGAATACTTCTCATGAATTGAGAACCCCCTTGAATGGCATTATTGGCATTGCCTCTTCTTTAGAAGCAGGCGTAGCAGGAGAATTACCTGTTAAAGCAACCGAAAATCTTCAATTGATTACCGCTAGTGGTCGGCGTTTATCTAATTTGATTAATGATATTCTCGATTTTTCTAAGTTAAAAAATGCAGACCTGCAATTGACTATAAAGCCAGTAGATTTATATGCTGCTACGAATATTATTATAGCGATGTCTCGACCTTTACTAGAGACAAAGCCCATTAAAATAATAAATGAACTTGCTGAAAATATGCCATTGGTGGCTGCCGATGAAAATAGAGTACAACAAATTTTGTATAACTTAATCGGCAATGCGATTAAATTTACGGAAGCAGGAACGGTGAAGGTTACAGGAATAGTGAACGGTGATTTTTTTGAATTGACGGTTTCTGATACAGGTATTGGTATTCCAGAATCGCAGCAACAAAGTATATTTAAGTCCTTCGTGCAGGTAGATGGTTCAGATACGAGAGCATATAGTGGAACAGGGTTGGGATTGACAATTACCCAACAATTAATCGAATTGCATGGCGGACAAATTTCAGTAAAATCTAAGCTTGGTGAAGGAACGGATTTTACAGTAAGTTTTCCATTGAGTGAAGTAGAAAAGGTAAGGGATAGTATAATTACTTCTGAAATAATTCCAACGACTACTATTCCTGTCAATTTATCTAATAATGAGTACTCCGTAGCTAGAGCTAGGACTCCTTCTGTCAGCACCTTTCAAAACGGAGAAGCCATTAAAATTCTTATTGTAGACGATGAACCTATTAATAGACAGGTCTTAGAAAATCACCTTCAATTAGAAAATTACGAATCTGTTTCGGCAGCGAATGGAACAGAAGCACTAGCTTTAATCAATGAAAAACATCAAAAATTTGATTTGATTATTTTAGATATCATGATGCCTCGATTATCTGGTTACGAGGTTTGTCTACAGCTTAGAAAGCAATTTTCTTCGATACAATTGCCAGTTATTATGCTGACCGCAAAAAATGGAATAGATGATTTAGTAGAAGGATTTGAAGTCGGCGCAAATGACTTTTTAACCAAACCGTTTTCTAAAGAAGAATTGATTAGCCGAATTAAGGCCCACCTTAGTTTAAACCGATTAAATAAGGCAAGTAATAAATTTGTCCCTTATGAATTCTTAAAAGCCATCGGGCGTTCCTCCATCTCTGACCTCCAATTAGGAGATTATGTGCAAGAGAATGTAACCGTAATGTTCGCAGATATTCGAGATTATACGTCGCTGTCAGAAAAAATGACTCCAGAACAGAATTTTAGATTTGTCAATGCCTTTTTGCGTAGATTAGCACCTTATATTCGACAAAATAAAGGTTTCGTAAATCAATTTTTAGGAGATGGATTTATGGCGATTTTTCCAAGTACAGAAAATTATGCCCTCAAAGCAGCGATAGAAATTCAACATAAATTATTAGAATATAATCAGGAAAGAGTAACTAGACACCGACAGCCTATTCGGTTAGGCATCGGTTTACATGCAGGCCCCTTGATTATGGGAATTATTGGTGATGGCGATAGAATGGATCCTGCTACTATTTCTGATACCGTCAATACCGCTTCAAGAATGGAAGGATTAACAAAGCATTATGGGGTGAATATTATTGTTAGTGAGGCTTTTAGGAATCGACTGGAAAGCCGAATGGATATACATTTTCGCTACTTGGGAAAGGTGAAAGTAAAAGGAAAAAATAAAGCAACGGGTATCTATGAATGTTTTGAAGGGGATACACCAGAAAGTCAATCGCATAAATTGATGTCTATGAATGCCTTTGAAAAGGGAATTCATTGCTATCAAAAAGGCGACTTTGAGGCAGCGAGTATTTTTTTCTTAGAAGTATTAAAAGAAAATAATAGCGATAAAACTGCTTTACATTTCTTCAAAAAATGCACCGATTTATCCGAACAAGAACTGTCTTTAAAATGGGATGGGATTGATTTGTTGTAATTGTTACTAGATGCTGATTATCCAATATCCAGCATCCAGTAACAAGCATCCAGTGACCAGCATCTAAGGTTCCTACTCATCTTCCGCCTCAACATGTCCATTTTCTTCAGGGTCACCTACCTCAAAAATAATTATATCTTTTCCATTTGCACTTGTTACTTTCGGTCGAATGACTGGAATAACATAAACTGTTTTATCTGTAGTAAAGGAGAGGGTAGGTGCTGGATTATCAGGGTCTTTAGGATTTAGAGTGCCCAATAATTTACCATTTTTTCCATCAAAAATAGCGACAATTGTATTTCCTTGTTTGGAATTGCGATTAATTGTTAAAGTTGCTGGGTTTTGGGGACTAGCCTCCACTTCTAAGAAATCTTCTTTATTGCTAATGGCATGATTATCATGACTTTTCTCCGCTTTATGGATTTCTGCCTTAGTCACCTTAAAAATGATAGGCTGGTTATTTTCATTAAGCGGGGTCGATACAGTAGCATTATTATAGGTTAATTTAACCGTCGCATCATCGACACCATCTTCTCCTCCATTTCTACCAAAGCTAAAGGTTTTCTCTCCATCATTAGCAAAAGCGATACTATATAATTTAGGAATAGCTAATAGTTTACTAGGACGCCCTAATCCATCACTGCTGTTAACGCTATTCTTACTCAATCTCTTCGATTGTTGATTATCGGTCGTAATTAAATTGATGCCTTCTAGTTTAGTCGTGACGGTGTATTTTATCCGCTTGCCCTGTGCCGGTGATTTGCTATAATAAAATGCCGCAGGCATTTTCAGGTTGATATTTTGCCCTATCAGACTAATGGCACAAAATGTAAAACAGAGTAATAATAAATTTCTCATGATTGTTTGGTAGTTTTTATTAAATAGAAAAGCTAAAGATGAATAAAAAAATAGAGTTTTAATAAAATCAGTTGGATTATTTGATGCTTTGACAATTTTGACCAAACCAATAAAAGGTCATTACAGTGGGGTCAAGCAGAGGCGGATTTTCGGCAAGTTATATCGCATTAACCCATCCAAATAAAATCGGAAATGCATTGTCTCCATCTGGTGCTTATTGGATAAAAGGAACAAAGTCAGAAAATCATTGGGCTTACCCAAAGGATACGGGCAAATTAATTACTGCCTTTAAAGAGCGTAAACGTTTACCCCACAAATTTTATAAACCTTAATTTGCAGACAAATATCCCCATTTGGCAGAACAAACTTGTGACTTACCAAAAATTCATTAACTTTTGACATTCATCAATATTGAATGCGCCATGAATAAGTCGATTGTTATTGTATTGCATATCGGGTTTTGGATTTGCTATATCTTTTTATGGTTATTAATGCTGGGCATTTAATCAAATATGCGATGGCTACTTTTTTATTTGTATTAAGTGGAATATTAGGTGTTGGAGTCTTAATGGCAGCGATGATTTTTTGGATGCCATCCTAATAAATATTTTGTGGGTAGTATTTACTGATTCATACCTCTTTATTCCTAATAGATTCGTCGAAATCAGTCTATTTTAATGAGCTAAACAAACTATAATTTGAACTAAATTGCCAACCAAGACCTTTAATTTATTCAGACTTTTGTGAAGAATGTTTAAACATAGATTAAAAGGAATATGATGAGAAATATACTATTACTGCTATCCATATTATTAAGTGCTAGTCTATTATTTGCACAACCAAAAGGGGAGGGGAAAACCGAAATGAGTATTTATGGGCAATTAGCCGTCAATACCAATCCCGAAACAGCATGGAAGGCCATCAATGAAAATTATGGGCACGTTGGCAATCACCATAAAGGCATCAAATATGCTTATGTAATGGAGGAGCAACTACCTATTTGTTATGGCGCTGTTCGTTATAGTCAAATTAATAAAACACAATCTTTCCAAGAGTCGATTACGGCTTATGACGAAGGAAATAAGAAGTATACCACGACCATTTATGAAGCAACGGAAGAGGCCTTACCGATACTTCAACAAACAGTAGGCATTAAAATAGTTGATGGACAAACTTATGTGTATCAAGAAATAACTTACAAAAATACGACTAGGCAGGCAATAGGGAAAATCAAAAAATGGAATCGTTCGTATTTGAAAGCCTATAAAGAAGTTATTGAGGAGATGATGCCGAAAGCGCCTAAATCGAAGCAGTTTCAGCAGCGGTTTGCTAGTATGTTGTATGAATGATAAGTTTTAGAAGCAGATGTCAGACCGAAAATTAAAATTTTCTGTCAGAAATCAGATAAATTTCGAGCGAAATCTGACTTCTGACAGTTTATATAATAAACGGTCTGACTTCTGTCTTCTTTTGGATATTATTCCACTCGCTTCGCAGGATGTTCTCCATTTTGAAATAACGTCAAACTCTTAGCATTACCAGTCTCCTCTAAATGAAAAAGCAATTGTGCATCCACATTTGTCAAAGCAAATTTATGCTCCGAGACAGGAATAATTTTCATTTTTGGTTGTCCTGTTGCCTGTGCCATTAAATGGTCACCTTCCTTCCTAATCGTTATATGAAAATCGGGCGCTAATTGATATTTGCCTACATATTTTTCTAATAAATCAGCGGTAACAGCAATTTCCTTGATGGTTGGAATTGCCTTATCGGTACGTTGCCAAGTTATTGGTAAATACCTACCTGTTCTTGTAGCAGATTGAACTTCGCCTTTTTCATCTCGATTGATTTCTAGAGTTCCTAATACCCCATCTGCAAAGAATTTATCTTTTGCAAAAGGATAAATCGCAGTTTTTTCGCCTCCACTTTGCATATAGAATAATTTCCCTTTATCAAAACTAAGCGTCACCGAACCATTATCCTTAGATTCGTAAACGCCTACATAATTGGCTAATGTTTTATCCGCTACTTTTATCTTTTTCCATTCGTAAGGCTTACCAATTGCAGTAGCAGCTATTTTGAGTGCCGCATCACTAGGGCCATTACAGGTACAATTAGAAAAGACCGCTACAAATATTTCTTCTTTTGGTAAGAAAATAGAAGCAGTCAAATAGCCATGAATCCCGCCACCGTGGTCATACATAGGACTTCCTTGCACATTACCCAAAAACCAACCATAACCATAAATTGTTGGTTCGCCATTATTCAATTTAAAATTAGTATGTGCTTTTGCTAAGCTATTTTTGCTGATAACTTTGCCACTATTCACTGCATGGTACCAAATAGATAAATCTTCTACATTTGATAGTAATGAACCTGCACCATAAGGCTGCGTCATGCTTAAAAAATCCGCATTTTTATAAACTTCCATTTTCTGGTAACCCGCTGCTCTATTTTTAACAATTTGGAGACTCCCTCCATAAGAAGAATTTTTCATACCTAAAGGCAGAAAGAAAGTATCATTGATGTATTCTGCATACGTTTTACCAGAGACTTGTTCAATGATATACCCCAATAAAAAATAGGCAGAATTATTATAATTAAACTTGGTACCTGGGGCAAATTCCATCGGTTCATGTTTAAACCAATCTATCATTTCTTCAGGTGTAAAATCTCGTTTATGTGCTTCTAAATCCCATTTTTTTATATTGGTATAGCTTTTAATGCCTGAGGTATGCGTCAATAAATGCTCAATCGTAATGGTATGTCCATGCGTTGGATAATCTTCCACATATTTAGTAAAATCATCTTGTAGAGACAATTTGCCTTCTTCCATCAATTTTAAAATGGCACAAGCAGTAAATTGCTTCGTAATAGAACCAATTCTAAAAATATGTTCAGGCTGCATGGGTACATTTAATTCCAGATTGGCTTTACCAAAAGCTTTTTTATAAAAGGTTTTGCCATTTTTGATAACTAAAGCTGTTCCACCTGGACCAGCTTCGTCCGCAAATAATTCTTTCAAAATAGTATCAAAAGCTTTTTCTTGATTTTGGGCAAAGGAATTGATTGCCAAGCCATTGATAAATAAAAAACAGAGGGTTAACAGTAAGGTCTTTTTCATGAAGGATGTTTATAGTTAAAAGATAAAAGCGAATGTAAGACCATCTTTTACAGAAAGGGTATTTTTTCGACAAACGAACAAATATTTCATTTTCCTTACTCAAACAACAAATATTAACTAACTCAAATTGCAGAGAACTGAAATAAACTGGTAGAAAAGCCTGAAGGCTTTTCTACCAGTTGTTCGCAACTTGAATGAGCTATCTATTTTTACTCTTTTTCAATTTCTTTAATTTATCTCTGGTATATTTCATATCTTTTAAAGCCAAAGTTGATTTGCTAAAAAGACCTATCTAATTGCCTTAATTAAGATTAGTCGATACTTTATTAAATACATAATTCAATTGGAAATTTAGAAAATTAAATTGCTCAATTCTTTCAAAATGAATGCCCAAACTCAATTGTTTTTGAAAAATAAAGCTTTGAAAAAATAAATCATAAGTTAGATAATTGTTCCAATATCCAATTTGAAAACCATAGCACAAATCTGGTTGTCGATGACTTTTTAATATACCGATTCCTACTCCCAAGTTATTCTCTCCATTCAATCTTTGATATCCAGTTTCTATAGTTGTCACTCCATCAAAGCGTCTAATAATATCGATATTAAAAGAAGCAGTTAATGCTTTATAGTCAAGCTTATTAGAAACGTATTTAATGGCTTTGTACTCAACTGTAGGCATGTAAACACGTCTAAGCCAATAATTATGAGCAAATTTAAGATTGAAAGCATAATCTTTCTTAAAGTTTGTCAAGACACTTGCTTTATAAAGCCATGAATCATCAAAATCTTCAAAATGAATCAAAGGATGTTCATCAAAACCATTGCTAATTTGTAACCCGTAGGTTGAATTAAATCCATCCATTATTAGCCCTATAGACTTCCATTTAGACTCATAATACCAATGATCTAAAATAATATTTAGGAAGGTATCTTTAGTAACTGAAATCGTTTTTGTTGCATATCCAAGATAGTCAAAAATAAGTATAGAAGTATCTTTTAATGTATTGATTTGAAATTCACCATTTATATCAGAAATAGTATCGGAGTTAGTACCTGTTTCTAGAATACTAACTCCGATACATAACTCACCAGTACTGTCCTTTATCACTCCTTCCACTTTATGCTGTGAAAAGACTTTGATTGATGTTAATAATAATATACTGATAAATATTGCTTTCAAATTTCTCTTGATTATTTTCTGGTTATTGTCTCTCGCTTCTCCACATTCGCCTCCACCTCTGCTCGTTCATACCAAACAGGTCGTAATTTTTTCTGCGCAAATAACTCCAATTGGTCGCCAATATGCGGATTGCCTTTTTGGGTAGCGTTGCCATAAGTCAACAATGCCTTAGCTTTCGGTCTATCACCAAATTCAATAATTGCCACATAAGTATCACCCGCAACGGCTCGACTTTTTAAGCTTTCCGCAGTACCAGGTTTGCCTAAAGGCTCATAATACATCGTTCGGAATTGTCCTAACCAGCCATATCCACCATTCCCAGCAATATCATGTTCCCCAAAACTAACTCGGTTCACTTGTCCCCAAGGCACATTTAATTGCCCATAGCCCATTTTGATTTCGGTAGCTGCTACTTCCAATGCTTTCAAGGCAGCGGTTTTATCTTTCAAACCATCAGGCGTATTCGCAGGATTTTCAATAGACCATTGTTCGGCAAAAAAGGCAGTACTATTTGGATTACCGCCTGTTATTTTTAAATGCCAATTGGCAAATAATAAAGCGGCTTCGGAAGTAGCTTCTGTTCGACCATCCCAGCTTTTCAACAGCGCAAAAGCTTCTTTTTGTAAATCATTTGCCGCTGGTGTTTCTAAAGCTAATAAATCATCCAACAGTCGAGTAGCCATTTCCATTTTCGTATCATGTTTATATTCCTCAAATTCATCAAAGGAAATTTTATCATCGGCTAACATAATATTAGCCGCCCGTTGTGGTCGAAATCCCATTTCTATAGGCGCCATATAAGCCGGATAATCCGCAGGGTTTAATTCCGCGGGTACGGTACAAGTATAAGGTGGGTCGTTGGCATTTTGTAACCAACCTGATTTAGGGTTCAATAATTTGGGTAAATCTTCGTAGGAATGGTAAGAATCCCAGATATATTTAGACTCATCTCCCGGTACAATGCCCGACCAAAAATCCCAATCTCCTTCTGACCTTTCTGGTGTATAACCTGCAAAATGATAAAAGATATTCCCTACTTTATCAGCATACATCACATTGAACATCGGTAAATCATTTTGGGCTAAAGCGGTCTGAAATTCTTCTAGCGTACTCGCTTCGCCCATTTTTTTCCATTGGTCTAGCATATTCCCAGGGTTATCCAATCGGGCAATACGTAGGGCAATGACTTCCTCATCGCCCATTTTAACAATTGGGCCATGAACGGAATTTTTAACCAACAATTTTTCGGTACGCATCGTCCCATCTTCTTGCAAAACAGGAATATTATACAGGTTCAATTTAAAATCTTTTCTTTTGCCATCTAATAAATACCCTTCTCCATCTAATGTTAACCGATAGAGGTCGGCTGCATCCAAGGTATTCACCGTATGACTCCATCCCAAATGCTCATTAAACGCAATGCTGATAGTAGGAGAACCCACCAAAGTCGAACCGTACAAATTTGTTTTATTGGTAATCGTATGTGCTTCGTAAAATAACCACAGGTCATCGTAGCGTAAGTGCGGATTGGCCAATAATAATGCCTTTCCTGACTCAGAACGTTGTGGGCTCACCGCCCAAGTATTCGACCCAATTTCTGCACTTTCAGCTTTACCCAATTCTCGATTTCCAATAAATTCTATAAATAAGTTTCGTAAAGAATGGGCATTGACATCGGACGATTTGATGGGGAGTATGCCTCGAAGATTTTCGGCAATATGATTCGGATGCGCCACTGCATAAGCATTGATACCTGCGACAAAGGCTTCCATCACCATTTGCTCCTCCTCCGTCAACAGGTCTAAGTATTTTTTGCCTAAATGAGGAATGCCAAACGTATATAAATTTTTAGTTAATGCTAAAGCACTTTCGCCAAAATATTTAGCGCCTTCTCCCCTCGCTTCGGCGTATAGTTTCATTAATAAATCGCCGTGACTGTGCATTTGTGCCCAACCCATGCCGTAGTATAGGTCTTCTTCATTTTTGGCATAAATGTGGGGGACGCCCCAAGTATCCCAGAGGATTTCTGAGGTTTCTATTTTTGTTGAAGTAGGACTTTCTGGAATCGCAGGTAGCTGGGTCGTTTTACTATCTGTTGGTGCGGTTACAATAGATGGTGTAGAACAGGCAGCTATAAGAAATATTAAGCAAATTAGGAAGGCTAATTTTTGCATGGTTATCGCTTTAATTTTAAAATCTCATTGAAAAATATAAAGCCCAAGGTACAAAATTAGTCTTCTCTTTTACTTAAACCCCTACACTATTTACAGAATACATCTCAATTTTCGACAAGTTTATCTGTTCGGTTGAGGCTTAGTGGATTCTTGTTAGCGGGTCGTTTTCCACGCCCCTCTAACTTAAATGATTGATTTTCAACCGCTCAATTTTCGGGGCGTGGAAAACGACCCCGAAAAAAGGATTAATTACCAATAAAACCTATTTCTTCTCCAATCGCTCCACCCCCGTCCAATCATCCGCAACGCCACTACTCACTAGCTGGGTCACTTTTTTCAAAAATAATTCAGCCGTTTTATCTGATGGATTTTGCTTTAATACTTTTTCAAAAGCAACTGCCGCTTGGATAAATTCTTTCGTCAAATAAGCTTGAATCCCTGTTGAAAAATCGGTCAAAGTAGCTTGTTTTAGCCTAATACTTGCAGGCGTATCCCCATCAAAGCATTCATGAATTTTAAGAATTTGCTGTTTTCCTTTGACTTGTACTTGTCCGAGATACCGAAAATTAAAAGAGGTTTTATCTGCAATCTTATCCAAACAAGCCTCACTTAATAAAATGGAAGTACCAAAATATTTGGAGAGATTTTCAATTCGAGCAGCAGCATTCACGGAATCGGCAATCGTAGCTGCATCTAATCGATTGGCATCTCCAATAATCCCCATGATTAAATCCCCTGTATGCATGCCCATGCCCACCTGAATGGTGCTTCTGCCATCTTGAATTCTTTTTTGATTATATGCTTGTAAGGTCAACTGCATTTGAATAGCTGCTCGGAGGGCATCCGTAGGAGATTTAGTAAAAATTGCCATAATCCCATCTCCTAGATATTGATTGACAAAGCCGTTATGTTCTTGAATAATTGGCCCCATTCGACCATTATAAGCATTGACAAATCTAAAATTATCATCTGGTGACATTTGTTCTGATAAAGAAGTGTACGCCCGAATATCAGAAAAGAAAATCGTCACTTCTCGTTGGGTATTATCTCCCAGCGCAATTTCTGTAATGTTGGATTTGCCTAATAAGCGCAAAAATTCATTGGGTATAAATTTTTCGGTCGCTTGGTTAATCCGATGCAGGTTCAATTGATTTTTGACTCTTGCCAAAAACTCTTGTTTCGTGAATGGTTTGCTAACATAATCATTGGCGCCCAACGTTAACCCTTGCACCAAATCTTGCACTTGGTTTTTAGCCGTTACCATGATAATGGGTAATTCGGATGGCAAATATTCTTTTCTGATTTGTTCGCATACCTCGTACCCCGACATTCTAGGCATCATCACATCCAATAAGATTAAATCAAATTTAGGCTGATGATTCACAATTTTCATAGCTTCTTCCCCATTCATCGCTTGGACTAGCTCATAATGTGCTGCTGATAAATGATTTTTTAAAACTTGTTGATTAATGGGTTCATCATCTACCACCAATAATCGAACTTTTTTAGACGCCTTATTAAGCATGGTGGCAGCAGCAGACTTTTCTTCAACTATTGGTTTAGTTATCAAAGTAGAGGTCACTAGTGGTCTAATTACCGCTTCTGTGGTTGCGCTCGCTTCGATTCTTTGCATCGTTTTACCTGCCAGCGGCATCGTAAACATAAAAGTAGCCCCTTTTCCAACGGCAGATTCCACCCACATTTGACCACCGTGTAATTCTACTAGTTTTTTAGAAATGGATAGCCCTAAGCCCGTTCCCGTAAATTGGCGGGTAGTAGAACCATCTCCTTGTTCAAATTCTTGAAAAATGGCATCCAGTTTGTTGACAGGAATGCCCGTGCCTGTGTCTGTAACCGCTATTTGAACTTTTTCTTCTATTACTTTAGCACTTACCGTAATGCTTCCTGTTTCTGTAAATTTAATAGCATTTCCTATCAGATTAAATAAGATTTGTTGGAGTCTGTTTTCATCCCCCTCAATTAGTGGAAGGTCTGTTGCTATTTCATTGACTAAGGTTAGATTTATTTTACCTTTCGTTAGAGGCGCATTGGTTTTTAAGACAATATCCACTAAACTATGCAAAGGAATAGCCCTTTTTATAAGCTGAATATCCGCAGATTTTAGTTTTGAAAAATCTAAAATATCATTCACCAAATTCCCCAAACGTTTGCCCGAAGCAATAATCATGGATAGGTCTTCTTGGTCGTCTGGTCTAACTGAACGGTCTAAAATAGCTTCTGACAAGCCAATAATACCATGTAGCGGGGTGCGCAATTCATGCGACGTATTGGCTAAAAACTGGTCTTTCAATTCATCCACTCTTTGTAATTGCTGATTAAGGGCTTGTTCTTTTTTGATAATTTTTTCTTGTGTGAGTAGCTTTTGTCTTTGCTGTTTAGTTCTCCATTGATACCATAGATAAAAAACGCCTAAAATAGCTAAAGCATATAACATTTTCGCCCACCAAGTCAACCACCAAGGAGGAAGAACGGTAAAGGAATAATCAAAAGCGTCACTCCAAGTCTGTGCAATACCTTTGGCTTTTACTTTAAAAGTAAAATTACCTGCGGGTAAGTTTCGATAAGCTACTTTTGATTCTGCATTGGGTTTACTCCACTCCTCATCGAGTCCTTCTACCTTATAGCTATATTGTATTTGGTGTGGAGCCGTCCAATCAATAGCAGAAAAATGGAAGGTTAGATGATTTAATTGATGCGGTAAAGTTAAGTCAACTGGATAATTATATAAGGGGACTATAGAATCAAAGGTGGTAGCTAATGTTTGTCCAAAAGAAAGCGTATTTTGATAGGTGGTATCTTTTAGATTAGGAAAATTGATAAATTCATTATTCACATCCAATTGTGTTAATTGGATTTGCTGCGGAGCTTGGTTGGGCAGTTCGAATTCATCCAAATCTAAGTACATCAATCCTTCTAAATTTCCCCACCACATTCGATTATTTTTATCCAAATAATTACTGATTAAACTTGTAGAGCGCAGCCCATCCTTTTTCCCATACTTGAAAATTTGGTAACTATCTGTTCCTACTTTTACTATACCTTCGGTCGTTGCATTGACGTTTGTTACTGGACGTAATATGGTTAGTCCTTTTGACGAGCTCAACCATATATTTTGCTGATGGTCTTCCACTATAGCGGCTGTTCTATCAACGACTAACCCATCCGCTGAGGCTAAAACTTCAAATTGAACTGGTTGCTTATTAAGGGCGTTGGTCAGTCCATCTTTTTGATTGATGGGCGTGTGATAAATGATTCCTTCATCTGTTCCTATCCAAATTCGCTGCTTACTATCTTCCAAAAAGAATCTAAATATATTAGGCTTAATAGATTCCTGTGCAATTGGGTAATGCATTATTTGTCCCTCAACACCAGCAACAGTTGTATCAAATGTGATGCAACTAATCGTACCATCAATTCCAAACCAAAGATTTCCTTTGCTGTCTAGAAAGAGACCATGAGGATTATTTTTTAGTCCTTCTTTAGTGGTGAGGTGCGTAAATTGTCCAGTTTGAGGGTCATAATGCGTTATACCTCCTTTATCTCCCCACCGATGGTCTACAGAAGTAAACCAAAAGTTATTTTGTTTATCCTGAGCAATATCCAAAATTTATTCCCTTTATGCCAGTTTGTTCTTTATAGTAATGTTTTCCAATGGGATTGGTTGCTAGATTTTTCAATTGAACAGCGCCATATCCCGTATGCCCCACCCACAAATCCCCTCCTTCATCGGCCAATAATGGGACACTAGGCGCACCAAATGGGATAGATTTTGTGAAGTTTTTTCCATCGTAGAATAACAATCCAGATGGTTGAGATAAAAAGATAAGGTGCTCCTCCTTATCTTCAATTATCTCCATAATTTCACCATCATGGACCCCCTCCTTTTCCGTATAATGCCTAAACTTCAGCTTTTCTACTTTATAAATTCCATCATTGTAGCCACTAACCCAAATATTCCCATGACTACTTTCTATAATGGCATAAATTGGTTTATCTGTCATTCCTTCTTGAGGGCCATATTCAATAAAGGTTGCAGGAAGGGAAGCTTTTTGGTCAACAGGTAATTTAAAAAGCCCATTTGCATCCGTTCCAAACCATAAGTTTCCTATTTTATCTTCTAAAAGGGAATAGTTAGCAGCCTCTCCCCAACCTGTTTTTTTAAACTTTAATGGATAGAAGTTGATAGCATCTTCATTTATTTTATATAACCCTTCTTTATCACAACAAAGAGACAACCATAGGTTTCCTTGTTTATCTAATTTAGGATAATATATAGTACCAGAATTATCAAGTTCAAAGTGGGTAAATGCTGTGCCGTCAAATCGAGTAATTCCCTTTTCGGTTGCATACCAAAACTGTTTTTGCTTATCTATTCCGATTAATCGACTATTTTTTTTGGAAGTAGGTGTAGGCTGTAATACTGGATATTTGACAAAATTAGCGCCATCAAAAAGTACATACCCTCCTTCTTTGGCCTTAAATAAATAATCTAAATGACTATTTTCCCCAAAGGACCAAACACTCTTAGAGAAGTCACTACCAGACCAACGAAAGGATAGTAGCTCTTTAGAGGTATCAAAAAAGGTAAAATGCTTCCCGTCATATTTTTCAATTCCTGTTGGTGAAATAAACCATAAAACACCCGAATCATCGGCTATTATCTTAAATATTCGAGGATTGGTCAAGCCTTCTTTTTCTGTGAAATAAAAAAAATTGACTCCATCGTATCGAATGATCCCACCTAGTGTAGCTATCCAAAGATTACCCAAGGCATCTTCATAAAGGTCATTAATGCTTTTTCCAGGTAATCCATGTGTTTCTTGGATAAGGCTAAAATTTTCCAAGGCAGCTTCTTTTCGACCTACCCCAAGTGCGGGAATAGGTTTCGGTTGATTGACTAGGGTAATGGTAACAGGTATATCCAGAGTATCTCTGGAAAAATTATTTAAATAGGCTAATTGTTCTGGACTTGTCGTAGTAGTAGTAATTTTAGCGTTTAACCGTTCTCCCACTGTCTGCACATTCGGATGAGCTAGGATATTTTGTGGTTTTATCTTTATAGGGTCATAATTACTTGGTGGTTGTACGCTATCTGGTGATATTAATTGACCTTTAATCGGTAAAGGTACTCCATAAGGGATGGTATCTTCTTCAGCATTGATAAAATAAGTAGGGACTGCTTTATTACTAGTTTGAGTAGATTGTGCATGGCTCTTCGTATCAACAAACAGACAAATTATCAACAGGTAGTAGTAACAGATCGGGCTATTTTGTAACATAATAAGATATTCGGACTTGTCAAAATTACAAAGGGAATTATGTGATGTTAGTCCATGTTATTTTCAACAGCATTAAAACTACAAAAACACTTTATGAAGCAAAACATACAATTCGTAAAGCTTGTAGCACAATGTATACATTAATCCTAATTTCAAAGCAGACAATAAAAAGCCTTAATTCTAAAAAAGTAAATTAAATACTTGTTTAAACAATATTTAATATATTGTTTTTAAGTGTGTTAGTCTTTAAAATTGACTTTTTAACATTCTAAGTAAATATTAATGGTTGAAGCGTACACAATTCAAGAAAAGTAATCCGTTGTCTTCATTCATCCGTTGGTAAAACCAAGAATCATCCCACCAAAAACTCCTCCACCACCTCCACAAATTGCGTCATGTGAGCAGGCTCACTAATACTAATCCGAATATGATCCACCATATCAGGCCACTTAGTAATCAAGATATTTTTAGCCTTTAATTTATCCCGCACATCAGAGACAAAATGCTTAGACTCCACGTACAAAAAATTGGTAGAAGAGGCACTATACCCAACGCCCCATTTATCAAAAGCACGATAAACAATATCCCGTCCTTCTTGATTTTTTTGAATACAATTTGCGATGAACGCCGTATCTTCCATAGTGGCTTTGGCAGCAACTAAAGCAGGCCAACCTGTGGCAAATTCCGCACCGACATATTTGCCTTTGAGCGTATCAATATGAGCTTTACTAGCAATGGCGTAACCCAATCGAAGTCCTGCCAATCCATACGCTTTGGAGAAGGTTCGACAAACCATTAAATTCGATAATTCATTGACCAAGGGAATCATGCTTCCCGCTGCCCCTAATTTAGAAAATTCAATATAGGCTTCGTCCACAAAGACCAATACATTTTTGGGAACGGCTCGGCAAAAAGCTTTTAATGCCCCATTATCCACTTCTGTACTGGTCGGATTATTCGGATTACAAATAAAGACCACCTTTGTTTTATCCGAAATAGCCGCCAAAGTTTGGTCTAAATCAATGCCATTATTTTTATCTAAAGGTACTTTCTTAATGGTCGCACCACTACCTGCGGCAAACATCGCCATCGTAGGGAAAGAAGGGAAAGGAATGACCAACTCTCCTTTATCAAATCCAATTTGTTGACCGACTAAACCTAAGATTTCGGTAGACCCATTGGTCAATAAAACCTGTGAATCATCAACGGCATATTTTTTAGCTAAAATGCTCTTTAAGTCCGCTACCATATCATCTGGATACCGATTGGCTTTTGCCATTACTTCCGCTACGGCTTGTACGGCTTTTGGGGAAGGGCCAAAAGGATTTTCGTTCCAATGTAAGGGGAGGGGAGTTGTCTGGATAAAACCGTTTTGGAATGGTTTAGCAGCAGCTTCAAAATTAGTGCGGCAACCTAAGGCAAGGAGGGAAGCGGTAAAGGCGCTTTTTTGTAGCCATTGGCGTCGGTTGATGTTGGACATGCGGTTAGATTTTAGTTATAGTTGGCTAAATCTAATTAAAAAATGGAGATTTAGCCAACTATAAAAATTTATTCGTGGCTAAATGTGCTAAAAAAAGACACATTTAGCCAAATATAGCTAAAGCATAGGTAAACTTTAAACATTAACTATAGCTTAGACGGCTGGTCTGAGTAGCAATAATGCCACAACTACTCAGACCAGCCGTCTAAGCTACATAGGATTAAGCACCACCCGTTTTTTTGCGTTCTGTAATCTGAACCTCACTTTTAGCCTTCTTCAAAAGTCGATTAATGTCCCCAATGTCTTTGGTCAACAAACTCCGATACAACTGACTTTGTTTAGTCAATCGACCATTCAAAATTTTAGCGACTTCGATCTGTTGGTCAGTTGGTGGATAATCGGAACTAGCGGTACCTAATTCATGGGCTAGTGCTAAGATACGGCCATATAATTTGTTGGGATTTCGGAAAGCATCTTCTCTTGCACCCGTTAAATTGATGTCGTATAGTTCACTTTCAACTGCAATCAATTGCTTTTCTAGATTCGTCACTTTTGCAGTTACTGCACTTTTTAAATTAGCCCCTTTTAAAGTCTGAATATCCTGCCGCATCCATTCAATATTATTAATCATATCAACGGTTTGATTAATCATATCATAGAGATTTAAAGACAAATTGACTTGGGCAGCAATATCTGTTTCTGTTCCTTCGCCTGAAGGGTCTTTTAGTACAACTAGCTTTTCCGTTAAGGTTTGTCCTTTTGCTTTTAATCGTAGGGTATATTCTCCTGGAATAGCACGAGGCCCTCTTTTTCCACCATTTAAATCCAAATCCCAAGCATATAAAATCCGTTCTCCTTTATCGTTTAAAGGCACCCAAGGCATATTTGGCGGGGCATTTCGTAGAACGGGAACAGTCGTTGGTTCGTAACGGAAATCCCATATTAAGCGATTGACGCCCGCTTCATTTTTACCTTTAATCGTCCGTACTAATTGTCCTTCTTTGTTGACCACTTCTAGCACCACAGATTCGGCAGTTGTATCTTTTAAATGATAATTGATAAATGCCCCATTAGAAGGATTGCGACCAGTTACAGTACTACCGCCTTCGGCATGAATATGTGCTTTTTGATTAAAACGATAAGCGTTTCTAGGTTTAAATAAATGCACGTCTTTTGCAGCAATATCGGCACTCATTTGCCGCAAGGCAGAAATATCATCTAAGATATAGAAACCACGCCCATAAGTAGCCACGACCAAGTCATCAAAATGCTCTTGAATTTCTAACCAATAGACGGGGGCTGGCGGCATATTATTTCTTAAACTATGCCAGTCTTTGCCATCATTAGGCGAGAAATAAAGATGATTATCTGTCCCTGCAAATAAAAGGTCTTTTTGTTGATAATCTTGTTTGACTACATGGACAAAACTAGAAGAAGATTCAGGAATATCGGTACTTATTTTTGTCCATGTTTTTCCATAATCTGTGGTCTTATAAATATAAGGTTTAAAGTCTGCCATTTGATGCATATCGTAAGAAAAATACGCCGTTCCTGCATCAAATTTAGATGGCTCTATATTGGCAACTGTTCCCCATTCTGGAAAGTCTTTGATATTTTTGGTTAAATTATTCCACGTCTTGCCGCCATCATCGGTTAATTGGATTTGCCCATCGTTCGTACCGACCCAAATCAAATCTTTTTGTACAGGCGATTCTGCTATAGCAAAAATAACCGAACCATCAAAAGTCATTAAATTATCAATCGCTACACCACCAGAATTTTGTTGATGGCTTTCCAAATCTAAGGTCAAATCAGGAGAAATTTCGTCCCATTTTTGTCCTTTCGACGTGGTTGCATGCACATATTGACTACCGACATAGACTTTATTATGGTCATGTGGAGAAATATGCAGTGGGAAATTCCAATGCCAACGGTATTTCATATCTTTTGGCGTCACGCCATAACCCGCTTCTGGAAAGACCCGCACATCTCGAATTTGCTTACTTTTTTCATCATACACCTGCAATCCACCGTCATAACATCCTGACCAAACGATGTTATTATCCACAGGGTCAGGTTGCGCAAAACCACATTCACAACCGCCAACATATTGCCACATCCCTAGTGGAATCCCTCTAGCTTGGGAATTAGACGGGCCACGATAAGAATAGCCATCTTGTCGATTACCATACACATTATAAGGCACTTGATTATCAACTGCGACGTGATACATTTGCGCAATAGGCAAAGTAATTCGTTTGAAGGTTTTGCCATGATTTAAGGTGAAAGTAGCCCCTGCATCATCGGCTACCATAAAACGGTCAGGATTTAATGGATCCATCCAAATATCGTGTGTATCACCACCACCTCTAGGAGGGCGAGCAACTAAAGTTTTACCACCGTCTACTGACATCGCAAATCGAACACTTAAAAAATAAATCCGGTCAGGGTCTTCAATGTCCAATCCTATTCGAGTATAATAAGAAGCTCTTTCTGCCATGGTATGATTCGTGCTGCGTTTTTCCCAAGTTTTGCCGCTATCCTCACTTCTATAAAGAGACGTATGGTCTTGTTCCATTAAGGCATAAAATATATTAGGGTGACTTGGAGAAATGGCAACGGCTATTTTTCCTGCATTTGGGTCTTTTTCGCCACCAGGTAAACCGTTTTCTGACATCGCTTTCCACGTGTCTCCACCATCGGTCGTATGAAAAACACCACTTCCTTTACCGCCACTCGTCAAACCCCAAGTATTGATATGTAATTGCCAAGTAGCTGCAATTAATTCATCAGGATTTTTTGGATTAATCGCTATATCTGCACCGCCCGTATTTTCATCAACAAATAAAACTTGCTTCCAATTTTTACCACCATCAACCGTTTTATAAATCCCTCGCTCTTTTTGTGGACCAAAAGAATGCCCCATGGCAGCCACCCAAACAATGTCTTGATTATATGGATGGACGACTATTCTAGCAATTCTATAGGTGGATTCCAAGCCCATATTCTTCCAAGTCTTTCCACCGTCAGTTGATTTATAAATACCATCACCAATAGCATGTGCAGGTCGAATCAAGAAAGTCTCCCCCGTTCCTGCCCAAATTTGTTGGGGATTACTAGGTGCCATTGCCAAGGCACTCACCGAGGATACGTCTTGGTCATCAAAAATCGGTCGCCATCTATTACCGCCATCTTCCGTTTTAAATAAACCACCAGAAGCAGCGCCGACATACATCACTAGTGGATTGCCCGGTTCACCGACTACAGAAATGGCTCGATTGCCGTCAGGACCAATGAAGCGATATTTTAATTGCTCATAAGTTTTGTCTTGAGCTAATAAAAGAAAGGGCAATATTAAATAGAGTAGGGTAGGAACTAATTTTTTCATATCCGACAAGTTTGTTTTTAAAAACTTAAACATACGGATTCCTTTGATCATTCAATAATTTGAGCGGTATCAAAATTCCTTTGATCTTTCAGTAGTGGCATAAGTTACCGAAAATTCGCGGTTTTCTAAATTTGTGGTTAGTATAGTAAAAGAACCACGAATTTAGAAAACTATGAAATTAATCAACTCAGGCTACCTATCAATATTCACTCGTTGCAATTGATTAAAAATACTTTCCTCTGCCATCATTTTTTCAATGGCTTCAGAAGAACGAGGAGAACTAGCTGATAAATTTTCCCAATCATCTTTGGTAATCAAAATATCATCTTCAATCCGAACGGCAATTTTCCACCATTTAGGGTCACAAGGACTACCTTCTGGAATATAAATACCGGGTTCAACCGTAATAGTCGTATTATGCTTGAAAGGGCCATATTGTCCTGGGTCATGTACATCTAAACCTAAATAATGGGAAGTACCATAAAATAAGAATTTTACCTCGGCTTTCAAATTTTTTAAGATGTCCACCTGCCAATTATTTCTTGCACGTTACCACCTATAGTTAACCACTTACCAGCCAGGTGTTTTTTTAAAAAGGGTTTGAATATATCTTTGAATCAGCAATTAGGAGTTCATTAAGGTAGCTACAAACAAAAAGTAATACTCGGTATACTAGCTCACTAAACTCATTAGCTGATTGTATAACCCCAAAAAAAAAGCCGAGTATTACTATTTTAAAATTATTACAATCTCTCTACTTCAAAAGAAATTAAAATGAAAATTAACACGCTTAAATTTAAAACGACGATAACACCAAATAAACTAACAAATGTGACTAAAAAAGAGATGTGGCAACTTTATCGACAGTTCTACGCCACTACTGAAATTGATTTTTATCAACAGTTAAAAATATATGATTATTTTTCTTTTTTTCGCTGCGCTGGAGAAATAATAGGTTTTATAGGTATTCAGGCTCAGCGTCCGACTTTGAAAGAACGTTCCTATTTACTGTTAAGATTTGGAGAGGCAATTATTTTAGAAAAATATAGAGGAAAGGGGTTGCTTCAGCTAGCTGCTTTAAAATTAGGTGGCCTTTATTGGAGAGATGTTTTAGCAGGTCGAGTACTTTTTTGGGGGAATGCTTTTACCTACAAATCGTACTTAGTATTTGCTAAAACGGCGGAACATTTTTATCCTAATCATCAACAGGCGACCCCTTATAAAGTAAAAGATATAATGGATTTTCTTGGTGGACATTATTTCTCCGAACGTTATGAACAGCATCATGGAATTGTTAAAAATATAGTACATCCATTGCAAGATAATTCTTATCGAATTTGCTACAAATATAAAGAAGAACCAAATATTCGCTTTTTTTCAGAAATTAATCCACGCTATGAATTAGGAGACGGATTGATTACGATAGCACCAATGAATTGGAGGAATATTATCAGTCTATTAAAAAAAGTAGGGAAGCACAATTGGGGAAGAATTACAGAACGACGGAACGCAGATAATAGGGTGTTTTACAGCAAATTCTTGATTACTTAATTTTTAAAATTTTTTAACTGGTTGATAAACAAATAGATATTAATAATAATTGATAGACTCCTTTTTATGGGATGCACCTTATTTTTCATATAAATATTAAAAAAATGCTAGTTTTTGTTGAAAAAATCCAGAAGATGCAATTTAATTTTGCCTAATTTGTGGTGTAATAAATGAATGATTAGGTGACACGTATTATGAGAGGGCAACTTTTAAGTATTTGGATAGAAAGATGATTGGGTTAGCCAATTATTGAAACGCAAAAGAAGAAAGGAATATAAATAGCATTTTAAAAATAAATATTGAGGATTATTAAAAAAATAACATCCGCTTCTAAAAAGGCTTATTACTTAGTAATATTGGTAGCTATCATTTTTGGTAGTTGTCAAGAAGCACCTGTTTCTGATATGCGTTTGTTCAGTCACAGAAGTGCGACACCTGACAAATTAGCGCAGTATAAAGATACGGCAAAAACGCAAGTAGTTATCCAGCAATTACCTCAAAAAAGTCAACGGGTTGATAGTTTGTTAATGATGGTTGACCAACTAAAGGGGGAAGATTATCGGATTGCCCTTTATTATGCCAATCAAGCTTATGACCTTGCGACGGAAGAGAATTGGGATTTACAGCGAGCGATTAGTCTTTATTATGTCGCTTTAATGAAGAGACGCATACAAACTTGGGGCGGAGGCATAGAAGACGCTTTGGTAGATGCAGAAATGAGCCGATTATTATTTGAACGATTAGAGCGAAAAGATTGGTTGGTACGAGTTTATGATTTGATGGGTGTCATTCATTTTCGACAATACGAAGCGGATAGGCCTTTGAAATTAGGATTGGCTAGAACTAATTTTAATCAAGCGCTTACACTTTTTAAAGAAACGAATTTAGCGACGGAGGATTCTATTGCCTTAAAATCTGAAATTTTACATGACTTAGGGGCGACTTACCATATAGATAACCTAGATTCTTCCATGATTTTATATCAGAAAGCCTTGGAAGGATATGAATCAATAAGAAAGCAGAATAGTATTTATCGATTAAAAATTGATATAGCTACCCTTTTTATCGAAAAAGGCGAATTAGTGGAGGCGGAACTGCTATTGAAAGAATGTATAAAATTTGCTGAAAATAATCAGGATAAATTTATTTTATCTCAAGCTTACATACATCTTAGCGAAATACGAGTAAGTCAATATAGAGCAACGGAACAAATTCATTATTACGAAGAAGCGATAGCGCTTTTAAGAAAGCAATCGACCCTTCAAAAAGAAAATGAGTATGATACTTATTTAGGTATTGGTTATGCACATAATAAAAGAGCCTTTCTTTTATATAGAAAATCTCAGCAGCTTACGAATGCTGATTCCACTAAATTTTATTTTGATTTAGCTTACGATTATGTTGATTCCACGATTATCAATTATAAAATTGCAATGGATAAAGCCAAAGAACAAGGCGTCATCAACATAATGGATAATTTGATGAAAAATATTTTTGCTAATTGCTTAGATAAACAGGTAGAAAAGAAAGGCGATTGTGAGGACTTAATAGGCGAAAGTGCAGCCAATTATCTTCAGAAAAGTTATAAAACGGTGGCGGATTTAATGACCGTAAATCTGACCAATGCGAATCAGCGAATTAGGGAAATGGAACGCTTAGAAAGTGATAGACAAAGTGCTACTAAACGAAGACAATTATTATCTTTTAGTGGTGTTACCTTATTGTTTACAGGCCTCATTTTCTTACTGTTTTTACAAAGAGCTAAGCAAAGAAAGCTAAAAGCAGAAATGGAAGCACTAAGAGCGCAAATTAATCCACATTTTATGTCCAATAGTTTAAATGCGATTGAAAGTCTAGTCAATTTGGGTAAGAATGAGGCCGCTTCAAAATACCTCATTCATTTCTCTCGGCTTTCTCGAAGAATATTAAATAATTCTAGAGAACCTAATACGAGTTTAGCCAATGAATTACAGACTTTAGAGCATTTTATGAAACTAGAACAATTGCGGTTTCGAGATAAATTAAATTATAAAATTGAGGTGTCTGAAGCAGTGAATGCCAATTTAATAGAAGTACCTGCAATGATTTTGCAGCCCTATATAGAAAATGCTATTTGGCATGGGATAAAGGCGAAAGATGGACCAGGGATGTTGACGATTAATATTGAAAAAAGTGGAAAACATTTAGTTTGCCTTTTAGAAGATAATGGCGTAGGAAGAGAAAAAGCACGTCAACTACAAGCCAATTCCTCCTTGAAACATAAATCTTTTGGTATGAAAATAACCGAGGAAAGATTGGCCGCTATTGGGAAAGTAAAAGGTGCAAAGGTAGAAATTATTGATTTATATAATACGGAAGGACAAGCAAGAGGGACAAGAGTTGTTATTCGTTTACCTTTCAAAAAGAGAAAAGAGCAGACGTAATGCTTAAAAAGTAAACTATACATTTAATATCCGTGGCTTTAATTCATCCGTGGCAAATCAAAGATAACTTATTTTTTATCCGTTACTAAGAGATAAATCAGTATAGAGAATTAGTATTGTTATCAACTTTAAATATTATTAAATTCATAAGGTTGTTGAAACGGTTAACAATCTACACCTCAAAATAATTAATATTATGAGTACCTCATTTGACAAGGGTTATGCACTTTTAATTGGTGTAAGTGATCAAGAAAACCCTAAACAAGCTTCTAAATTACCTGAAACAGCAAAAGACGTAAAAACGCTAGCAGCGATATTGCAAGACCCTAAGAAAAGTGGTTATTTAAAGGAGAATGTTAAGACGCTTTTAGGAAAAGAAGCTACAAGAAAGAATATGTTGAAAGGCATTTCTTGGTTAAAAAAGAAATTGGAAGCGGATCCTTCTGCCACAGCTATTGTTTATTATTCGGGGCATGGTTATCGCAAAAAGGATTTAGATAAATATTATTTAATTCCTTACGATTTTGATTTTGATATGTTAGAAGATTCCGCTTTAGAGGATAGTATTTTTTCTGACAGAATAGGTGCAATTAATGCCAAACGTTTATTATTATTATTAGATTGTTGCCATGCTGGGGATACGGATGCAGGAATAGCTTCAGAAGGACTTTTGCCAGAGGCGGCTAATATTAATACTTTTATAGATGCTGCCCGTGCTAAGCCAGTAACAGAAGATGAAAAGAATAAAAAAAATCCGAATGGTTCCAAACCAGTAACGGAAGACGAAAAGAATAAAAAAAATCCGAATGGTTCTAAACCAGTAACGGAAGACGAAAAGAATAAAAAAAATCCGAATGGTTCCAAACCAGTAACGGAAGATGAAAAGAACAAAAAAAATCCGAACGGTTCTAAACCAACAAATGGGGAACAAGAAAATAATGCGCAAGCAAATGGTACGGACTCAAATAATACCCGTGCCGTATTAGTTTCATCGAGAGGCAACGAGTTATCGTATGTGCATACCAATAAGGAAATCGGTATGAGTATTTTTACCTACCACCTTATCGAAGCCTTAAATGGACATGGTAAATCTAAAAATGAAGATACAACGGTCAATGTATTGGATGTAATGAGCCATGTTTTAGATAGTGTGCCAGGCACGACCCTACTACAATATGGGCAAAGTCAGACACCTAATGCCCGATATTATGGAGAAAATTTCCCAATTGCTTTATTGATGGGTGGCGAAGGTTTGCCAACAGGGCAACAACTTCCAACTGGCACTCAAATTATTAATAACATCAAACATATAGCAGGAGATAATTTTGAGGAAGTAAATATCACAGGAGATTTTGTGCAAGGCAATAAAATTACCGTAGAAGGTAATGATAGAAACCCATTTAAGGATGAGTTTTTTAATCAATAATGTAGGTTTATGTAGGCATCCCAAATTGTCGTTTTAATAGGGGAGAGGTTTACTAAATCTTGGAGATTTAGCAAAGCAGTAGCCTTGTTTTTATTGATTTGCAAATTTTTAGAATTTTTGATTAGACTTGTTACCCTTTGAGAAGTGCTACAGTAAAATTCGTATTTTTTCGATAGTTTGGCTTAAAAAATTAGTGCATAGCCCAGTTACGGACTCATTTTTTAGGTTAAAATAGCGGAAAAAGAC
>Ga0208544_10000088_pt1 | contig 69761 bp, 58 predicted proteins | sample DEB08_DNA_9_FD_184526 | JGI IMG/M metagenome (GOLD analysis project Ga0208544, IMG submission 184526) | Aqueous microbial communities from the Delaware River and Bay under freshwater to marine salinity gradient to study organic matter... | ecosystem: Environmental > Aquatic > Marine > Coastal ...
CTTGTTTCAATGGTTAGGTTCGCACCACCATCAAAACGGAAAACCACATGCTCTTGCAAGAGATGCGCCGCGCCTAATTCACTCCGGTGAAAAGGGCGCGGTGTCAGATCAAGTCGAGACTTTTACAATTCAACTAACCAAGCGTCTGATAATTCAATTCAATCGCCAATAGCTTCTTTTCTTGATTCTGTTCGCAGTCCTAAAATTTTACTACCGAATATCATCGCTGCTGCAGTCTTGGCCGTGATGAATATATCAACGGCCTTATCTGTAGCGGCGTTGGTGTTCTCCGGGCCTATGGTTGCTTATATGTCGACTGGGATAGGGCTTTATCTAGTAGGCACTGTTGTCGGCGGAATATTGGTGGCAGCAGCAAGTGGCTATAAAGCGATCATCGCTGGTCCACGCAGTGGTCAAGCGCCAATTGTTGCGTCTTTAGTGGCTGGAATCGTGATTGCCATGGACGGGCAGCCAATCGAGGCAATAGCGGCAACAGCGATTGTTGCTATTCTTGCCAGCTCAATTTTTATTAGTCTGCTTTTATATGGTTTAGGACGAGCCAAGCTTGGAGGCATGGTTCGTTATATTCCCTATCCGGTGATGGGCGGGTTTTTTGCCGGCTTGGGGTTCTTGTTGTTCAAGGGCGGTGTTTTGGTTTCGCTGGGACCGCTGGTTTCCAGCAATGATTTGTCGAGTTTTATGACCACCAATGTATTGTTGCACTTTGTGCCAGCTGCAGTTTTTGCGGTGCTTCTTTATGTGCTCGACCAACGGTTTTCACACTGGTTGCTAATGCCAGTTTATCTGGTTGGAACTCTGGCTATTTTTTACCTCATGTTATTCTTAACGGGTATGAGCCTTGAAAATGCCGCGGCAGAAACCTGGCTTCCAGCAACAAGTGCTGGCGATACAAGGTTTCTTCCAGTTCTAACCCTTGAGCAGTTTAACCAAGTCGATTGGACAGCTGTTCTTGCCCAATCGAGTACAATCATGGTTATGGCGCTGATGTCTGTGATTATGGTTCTGCTTGATACTTCAGGCGTGGAAATTATCATTGATCGCGATCTAGATCCCAATCATGAATTGAAAGCATCTGGTAAGGCTAATCTAGTAAATGGATTGTCGACCGGGATCATATCGTTGCAGTCTGCATCTGATACCGCCTTTACCTATAAGCTTGGCGGTGACCGCTTTATCATGATTCTGGCCTATGGTGCCTTTGTTGCCGCTGTGATTGTTGTTGGCCCAAGTCCTATTGCCTATGTTCCAACCCTCATGCTGGGTGGATTGTTGATGTATATCGGCATCGATTTCCTGATGACCTGGGTTTGGTATGCACGAAAAAAACTGCCGCTGAAGGATTTCCTGGTTGTTTGTGTGATCTTGTTTGTTGTGGCGGTCTACGGCCTTTTGGAGGGCGTTGTAGCAGGTGTGATTTTGGCAATCATTTTGTTCGTTCACAGCTATAGCCAATTAAGCGTTATCAAAGCCAATCTTACCGGCTCGGAACAAGTTAGTAATGTTGACCGAGATCAACGCAGAACGCGCTACCTCGATAAGCACGGCGACCGAATGCATATATTTGTGCTTCAGGGATTTTTGTTTTTTGGAACAGCGAGCAGACTGCTTGAGGATATTCGGGCATTACTGGATAAACCTGATCGGAAAAATTTGAAGTTTCTTCTGCTCGATTTCAAATTGGTCGATGCAATGGATACTTCAGCAGCAAATAGTTTTGCCAAGCTTTTGCAGGTTTGCAAGAAGAATGAGGTCGCATTGATTGTAACGGGCTGTTCTCAGGACATTTCAAACCGCTTGAGCGTTTTAGGAGAGGGGGAACCTTCTGGAAATTTGGCGTTGTTTAGTAATCTCGATGAAGGGATTGCCTGGTGTCATGATAAAATGTTGGAAAATTTGGAACATGATGAGGCAGATGGCTCACCAGTAGAGATATTATCTCAGCTTTTGGAAGATAAAGATGCGGCGATAGCAGTTTCAAAAAATTTCCGAGAAGTGAAAATTTCAGGAGGTGAAGCGCTGTTTTGCCAAGGAGACCCGGGTGATGCATTGTATCTCATTGTAGAGGGAACAGTTTCGATTGTTTTGGAATTGCCTGACAACAAAAAACTACATCTAAGAACCATGCGCGCCGGAGCGATATTGGGTGAAATGGCTTTATATACGGGAGCCCCGCGATCTGCATCTGCCATAGTAAATGGAGACAGTGTATTTTATCGGCTGGATCAAGAGTCATATAAACGCATGAATGATAAGCAGCCAGCTGAGGCAAGCTTGTTTCACTCTTTCATTGTCAGGCTGATTTCTGAGCGTCTGGCGCGTGCCAACAAGGCAATCATGGCCTTGTCGCGCTAGACAACGTTCGTCATTGTAAGCTTCTCCCATTCATTTTGCTCCACTTGTTTTGCAGTAGCTTTCCTTGCGAATTAGGCCTACGCATCCTTTAGAGTTCGCCGGCAGAGGTGAATAAATTATCTTGCGATAGCAAAAAGAAAGTTGTGTTAGAAATGTCCAATAACAACATTCGAAAGTGGCTCCAAGAGCGTCCAGAAATCGAAACTGTGTTCGCCTGTATCTGTGATCTGAACGGCGCGATGCGGGGCAAACGCCTTCCGATTGAAAAAGCCAAAGAGATTATGGATGGCGGATTGCGGATGCCTCTATCGGTTTTGAGCGTAGATATCTGGGGCGAGGATATCGAGAACAACGAACTAGTATTTGAGACTGGCGACTCGGATGGAATATGTGACTATACGGGCCGGCCGATTGTTATGGTGAATTGGACCAGTCGTCCGTCAGCATTGGTCATGTTCTGGATGAGCACGGAAGATGGTGTCCCGTTTCCGGGTGACCCGCGTCATGCGCTTTCCAGTATTGTGGATCGCTATAAAGCGCTTGGTCTGACGCCAGTCGTAGCAACTGAGTTGGAATTTTATTTGTGTGATCCGTCGGAAGCACAACCACAACCGCCGCGTTCTCCGGTTACAGGTAAGCGTCTGGATTCAGATGGGGCTTTGTCGCTGGATGAGTTGCAACATTTTGATGCATTCCTCAATGATGTTTACGATGCTTGCCAGGAGCAGGGTATTCCGGCCGATGCCGCAATTTCTGAAAACGGGGCAGGTCAGTTTGAAATCAACATGGTTCATGTGGCCGACCCGCTACAGGCTGCAGATGATGCGGTGTTGTTCAAACGGTTGGTACACGGCATCGCCCGCAAGCACGACATGGCTGCTACTTTCATGGCCAAGCCATATGGCGACAGGTCAGGCAATGGTTTTCATGTTCATTTCAGCCTTGTGGATGAAAATGGTGTGAACCTGTTTGATAATGGCGGCGATGAAGGCACACCGCTGATGTTGAATGCCGTTGCTGGGTTGCTCGCGACCATGCAGGAAAACACGCTTACATTTGCACCTCACGAAAACTCCTATAGACGGCTTTTGCCAGGCACACATGCGCCAACGGGCGTTGCTTGGGGTTATGAGAACCGCACTGCGGCCATTCGTATTCCAGGGGGCAGCCATAAAGCGCGGCGGATTGAACATCGTGTTGCAGGTGCAGATGCCAATCCTTATTTGGTAGTATCTAGTATATTAGGCGGCGCACTTGTGGGAATAGAAAGCAAGATGGAGCCTCAAGCACCGATTGAGGGCGATGCATATAGCCAAAAGCTTGACCATCTTCCGCTCGACTGGGCAACGGCGATTCAAGCATTTCATCGAGGTCAGCATGTTGAGAATATATATTCCAAAAGACTGCAAACCATGTTGGTTGAGTGTAAAATGCAGGAACTCAAGAGGTTTGCGCGTCAAGTAACCGATTTCGAATATGATAGTTATCTGGAGACTGTATGATGGCGATTGAAACGTTTGCCAGCAATGGTCAGACTAATCATACAGATAGTTACTACGCAGCCAGCGCAAATCCTTCACCGGAGCGTCCGGCGTTAAAAGGCGATCATCAGATTGATATTTGTATTGTCGGCGCAGGTTATAGCGGCCTATCGACAGGTCTTCATCTGGCAGAAAAAGGCTACAAGGTAGCCATTCTCGAAGGTGCAAGGGTAGGTTGGGGTGCTTCTGGCCGCAATGGTGGTCAGATCGTCAATGGCCTGAATGCCAGTTTGCAAACCATCAAAAAGCGCTATGGGCAAGACACGGCAAATTTTGTTGCGGGCTTGGTTCAAGAAGGTGGAGAGATCATCCGTGAGCGCGTCAAAACCTATGATATCAAATGTGATTTGAAACCGGGGAATATATTCACCGGTTTAACTTCTGCTCATATGAAAGAGTTGGAAGCACGGCGCGCTCTTTGGGCCAGCTATGGTATTCACAATCAGGATATGCTGGATAAATCGCAATTGCGCGAGCATATCGGTTCAGACCTTTATGAAGGCGGTATGATTGACCATACGGGCGGTCATATGCATCCGCTTAATTTATGTTTAGGAGAAGCTGCTGCCTTTGAAAAATTGGGTGGCATGATTTATGAACAATCCCCGGTCATCGATGCTGATATTGAAGCAGCAAAGCCTGTTGTAACAACAACAAATGGTTCGATGACCTGCAATACGCTTATTTTATGCGGCAATGCATATCTTGGTCATGTTGTGCCAGCTTTGACTGCGCGTGTTATGCCTGTTTCTACGCAGATGATGGTGACCATTCCTTTGGGGGATGAACAGGCGAATACCTTGTTACCAAGTGATAAATGCGTTGAAGATGTCCGTTATATCCTCGATTATTTCCGCCTCTCAGCTGACAAAAGGCTAATTTTTGGCGGTGGTACGGTCTATGGTGGGACGGACCCAGCAGATGTTGTTGCCAAGCTGAGACCAGCAATGGAGAAGGTTTATCCAAGTCTAAAGGGCATTAAAATCGACTATGCCTGGAGTGGAAATTTTGCGCTTTCGTTTAGCCGCGTTCCTCAATTGGGTCGTCTTGGAACCAATACCTACTTCTCTCACGGGTATTCCGGTCATGGGGTCACTGGATCTCACATATTTGGTAAAATCCTGGCGCAGGCAATTGATGGCGATAGAACTCGCTTCGATGTTTTTGCGAAAGTGCCTTGGTATCCGTTTCCAGGGGGAAGGGCGCTGCGTGTGCCGTACTCAATGGTTGGTTCGTGGTATTATGCGATGCGTGATCGATTGGGCGTTTAACAAGAGATGATTGGCAGAAATGAAGATCGCTTTCTAGTTGGTGTGCTTAACTAACAACCAAATTGCGGCCTTGGTCTTTTGCTTCGTATAAGCGTTTGTCTGCGGTCAGATAAATTTGATTGGCAGTATCTGTTTTTTGGTTGCTTGCAATGCCTACTGAGATTGTGATTGGAAGAGATTTTCCTTCCCAATTCAGCTCCATGTTCTCAATGCGTTTTCTATATCGCTCGCCAATCGACTTAAGGTCAGCACCAGTTGCATAAGGCGCTAAGATTGCGAATTCTTCACCGCCGACGCGGGCAATCACATCATATTCGCGGGCTAGAATAGAGATTTGTTCGGCGACTTTTTTCAAGACCATGTCACCTGCAGAATGGCCGAAGGTGTCATTAATAGATTTGAAATTGTCGAGATCCATCAAAAACAAGCCAAAGGCGGCTCCGGTTTTGTCGAATTCTTCGAAATAGGCTACCAACGCAGCATCAAAATAGGCGCGGTTTGAAATTCCTGTTAAACCGTCGTTCATTGCCATTGTTTCAAGGCGGTTGGCTTTTTCAGCCGCCAGACGGCGTTCTTTTTGATTGTGGACGTGATTTGGATAAATGATCACCAGCGAATGGAAGAGACCAGCAAGCAGCACGGCCAAAGTTGCCGCTAAAAGCCTATCCGACTTTGACCAATTTTCAGGCTCTAGAATAGAGTTGAAGTTGATTTCACTAATTTGGGCGAACCATGCCAATATTACAAGACCAGCGCCAATACCTAAGAAAATGGTATTGAACATAAGCATGCTACTTGAGTTATCTGTCTTGCGTTTAAGCACCCGTTATTCCCCTCGTTTGGCCCCTCAGGTATGCTTTACACTAGCGTAGTAACGCTAAAACCAGATTAAGTTGATTGGTTAATATTTGTGTAAAAACTGCTAAAATTTTAATCATTTCAATCGGATATGCTTACAAAGAAATATCAGTATTATGTGAAACATGGCTTTATTTTTGCTTGTTTCGGTTGGCCAATTTGCAGTACAGACCCTAATGGATTATCGAACATTTATTCGCGACAATGCCCGCTGGTTAACTGGCGGATTTATGCTGTGTCTTTTTTCCTCGTTCGGTCAGACTTTCTTCATCTCACTATCCGGCGGTCATATCAGGGCTGAATACGGCTTGAGCAATGGCGAATGGGGCAGTTTATACATGTTTGCGACACTTGCCAGTGCGCTGACATTGCCTGTGTTGGGCCGTATCGTTGATTTTCTTTCCGTCGCAAAAACTGCTTTGATCGTTATTCCTATGCTTGCTTTGGCCTGTGGATTGATGGCGGTTTCAACCCATTGGCTTTTGCTCATTGGAACTATCTATTTGTTACGCCTGTTTGGCCAAGGCATGATGACCCATACCTCCATGACAGCCATGGGGCGGTGGTATTCTGGTCACAGGGGTAGGGCGGTATCTATCGCTACTTTGGGCCATCAGGCTGGCGAGGCATTATTGCCGATCGTCATGGTAGCCTTGTTTTTCTGGATAGGATGGCGTGGCACTTGGGCCTTATCAGTAGGGTTTTTGTTGCTGGTTGCTTTGCCGATTGTCTATTTGACCATGCGGGTCGAACGCCAACCCAAGCTGAACGACAAAAAAGAAGTCAAACGTATATCCAAAGACTGGACAAGGGCTGAGGTTTTGCGCGATCCGTTGTTCTGGCTTTTGCTCTTGGGCGTGCTTGCCCCGTCTTTTATTGGCACGACGATCTTCTTTCATCAGGCCTATCTATTGGAAATAAGGGGATGGGGCGCCGAAGCCTTTGCTTCCGCCTTTATCGTTATGGCCACCATGACCATCACCTTCGCTCTTATCAGCGGTTATCTGGTCGACCGATTTGGATCGGTGCGGGTGCTTCCTTTTTATTTTCTGCCTTTAGCCATGGCGTGTTTTTCGCTCTATGGCATAAGTCCCGAGTTTGGAATTTATATCTTCATGGCGTTTTTGGGGATTTCATATGGAATATCCTCAACGCTTTTCGGTGCCATCTGGCCAGAGATTTATGGAACACTGCATTTGGGTGCAATTAGATCAGTAACGGTTGCGATGATGGTGTTTTCAAGCGCAATGGGACCCGGTGTTACGGGGCTTTTAATTGATGCAGGTGTGTCCTACCTCTTGCAGATATTTGTGATGGGGTGTTATTGCCTTGCAGCCAGCCTCATTATGCTGTTTGTAACCCGAAAACTACTTTCCCGAACCTGATTCAGAAGAAAACACCATGACCGTAACTGTCCGTTTTGCTCCATCACCTACCGGTAATATCCATATTGGTAATGCCCGAACTGCATTGGTCAACTGGATTTATGCCAAGAAAAATGGTGGCAATTTTATCCTTCGTTACGACGATACAGATCAGGTTCGCTCCAAACAGGAATATGTGGATGGGATTGCGCGTGACCTGAAATGGCTTGGGATTGTTCCCGACCGTGTTGAAAAACAGTCTGCAAGGTTCGAAGCCTACCGTAAGGCGACAGACAAGCTGATTGCTGATGGTCTTCTTTATGCTTGTTATGAAACTGCAGAAGAGTTGGATAAACAGCGTAAGCGTCTTGCCATGCGCGGAAAGCCGCCGATCTATACACGCGATGGTCTGAACTATTCCGATGAAGATCTAGAAAAGTTCAAACGGGAAGGACGCACACCGCATTGGCGCTTTTTGTTGCCGAACCATGATGGCGATCCATTCTCACCAAAACGTACCGAAGTGAAATGGGATGATATTGTCCGTGGTCCTCAGACCATCGATTTGGCTTCCATGTCAGATCCGGTTTTGGTACGCGAAGATGGCAGCTGGCTTTATACTTTGCCTAGCGTTGTTGATGATATTGAAATGGGCGTGACCCATATCATCAGAGGTGATGATCATGTGACAAACACAGGGGCACAAATTGCGATATTCAAGGCAGTTGGCGGAACACCTCCATCCTTCGGCCACCACAATCTTTTAACAACAGCAAGCGGCGAAGGCCTATCAAAACGCCTTGGCTCACTTTCTCTTCAATCTCTTGCTGCAGATCACTATGAGCCAATGGCAGTTGCTTCTTTGGCAACCCTGATTGGAACATCTGAAGCGGTGGAAGCTGTGCCTGATATGGCGAGTTTGATCGAGCGTTATGACATTACCTCCATCACCAAATCAGCCGCGAAATTTGACGTTGCTGAGGTTGATAACCTCAACGCGAAGCTGGTTCATGATCTTGCTTATGGAGCGGTTCAGGCCCGTCTTGCAGCTGTAAATGCAGATGGTGGCGAAGCATTTTGGAATGCAGTACGAGGCAACATCAACAAGGTTGAAGAGGCTGCAGATTGGTGGGTAAAAATCGAGAATGCAAAACCTATCATAGATGCTGAAGATCGGGAGTTTATCTCACAAGCGGCAACGGTTTTACCTGAAACACCGTGGGATGCTTCGACTTGGGGTGCTTGGGTGAATGCGGTCAAGGAATTAACTGGCCGCAAAGGCAAAGGTTTATTCATGCCGCTACGCAAGGCTTTGACAGGTGACGAACACGGTCCCGAATTGGCAGCAATTTTACCGCTTATTGGACGGGAAAAAACTCTGGCCCGACTATCCTGATTGTTTTTTCAGGCTTTATAGCGACTTGAGATTTATCATTGATTGAAGCAAGTCTTTCAAGCGTTAGTCCGCCTGCAAGATTTTGCTCTGTCTCGATGTCCAAAGCCTGATCCGCGCGAAAGCTAGGCGTGGGTATCGTTGGTTTTGCGTCGACAGCTGCCGCAGCTTTTTCGCTTGCAGTAGTCCCAGCAATTTCTTCAAAACCACCACGGCTTGCAACTGACCTGCAAGAGCATTCTGAATTTACATTTTTTCTATAAGAGAAGGCATTTGGCAATGAGGCATATGCCTCACCGCTACGATATGAAATCGATTCTTCAGCGTCCCCATTTGGCATTGGGTGATAGAAAAGTTGAGTTTCTGTTCCTGGACACAATTGTTGGCATTGCTCCGCATCGCTTTCAAAACGGTTTTTTGACGTGGAAAAGCTGATGGGGAAATAGTAGCCATCGCAGGTTCTGACGCACAAAGTGCGGAACGTACCAGAGTGGTTATTCAGGTCTGGATTGTCGATACCTACAGTTCCCCGTTCGGTATAGGTTTTCGACCCGAATATCTGTTCCAATAGGGTTCGACGACGCGGTTGATCATTAGGCTCGCGATTAACAGATGCGGTTTCAATACAGCCATTCCTGTCGAGCGCCCTGAGAATTTTGTTGCGATCTTCACGCGTTGCACCGCCTCCGGCAAGGCTGTCTCTAGTACGCCTGAGCGATTCTATATTGGCATACATGCTTTGGAGACTTGAATTGATACGCCGGCAATTATTGGTGCGAAGCAGTTGGCAGCCATTTCTTGTTGCTGCCCGTTCTGTCTTCTTGATTTGTGAAAGCTGCTGGCTCATGGCGCGGTCATATTTGACATATTGGGAGGATTTTTTAGAGCCACGGCCTGTTTCAATGGATGCGAGTTGAGCTTGCAAAGATCTGCAGGTAGCTGATTGTTGGGCGTAGACTTCACCAGCGCTTGTAAGGGCGATAACGCATGCAAGTACCGCAACCAAAACGCAGTTCAACGCATTGAGAAACCAAGCATATGCATGGTTTGTAGAGTGCGATTGATTAGGTTTTGAATTCAAAGGGATCATTTGTCCGTGAACCATGAAGCGAAAAGCTATGTTTTAGATTTGCGTGACCATACCCACCTGATGTTTCAATACGGTTAATAGTTTGATAAAAACCAACTATAGATTTTACGCATGAATACAGCCTGAATGAGGCGTGAACCTGTCATCCAGTTGGAATTTAAGCTGTATAAACCTTCAATAAATACAGATCAAAAGGCGTTCGGGTTGAGACCACCATCAATCAGAAAGTTTTGGCCCGTTAGGTAGCCCGCATGAGCTGAACATAAAAACGCACAAAGCGCTCCAAATTCATCTGGTGTACCAAAGCGCTTTGCAGGAATGCCCGCCATGCTTTCATTGGCTTCTTGCTCTGCGCTGGTGCCTTTTTTCTCGGCAGCAAAGCTCAAGCTGCCACGAATTCTGTCTGTATCGAACTTTCCAGGCAGGATTTGATTGATAGTAACGTTTTTGGCTACCATCGGGCGCGCTACGCCAGCTAGAAAAGACGTAAGGCCGGCTCTGGCCCCTGATGAAAGATCAAGGCCAGGAATAGCTGACAACACGGAGGAGGACGTAATGTTGACGATCCGGCCAAATCCGCGATCGGCCATGCCATCGATATAGTGCTGGATCAACTCAATCGGGGTGATCATGTTCTGTGTAACGCCATCAATGATTTTTTCGCGGTCAAGTTCTCGAAAGTCACGAAATGGAGGGCCGCCATTGTTGTTCACCAATATATCCGGGTCAGGACATACATGGAAAAGTTGTTCTTGCGTTTTCTTTTGAGAAATATCTCCAAGCACCGTGATAACTTTTGCTTCTGTACGCTCTTCAATCTCCAATGCGGTCTTTAGCAAAACCTCTTCATTGCGGCCGTTTAGAAATATGGTGCATCCCGCGTCAGCCAAATGTTCGGCGCAGCCACGTCCAAGACCTCTGCTGCCAGCGCATATGATTGCTGATTTACCCGAAATACCAAGTTCCATGTTGCTCTCCTGAATTTGCTGTACAATTGAATAAGCATACAGAAATTCTTGTCCAGTCTTTCAGCTCATATTTGTTCGCAAAATGAATCAATAAGCGTTGTTAATGGCCTTTGACCATTGTCTTTTTAGATTTCATCGTTCAATAAATTTGAGAAGGCCGTTTGAAACACCCAATAAGGCGCTGGCCAATATGGCAACATTACCAACCATCCCAACTTATGCAGATATTGAAGCCGCCGCCGTGCGAATTGCGCCTGTAGCTAATAAAACACCTTTGTTGCGGTCGTCACTACTGGATGAATTGACCGGAGCCAGTGTTTATCTGAAAGCAGAAACGCTGCAACGTACTGGATCGTTCAAATTTCGTGGTGCGTATAATGCTATATCCGCGCTGGATGCCGAAGTAAGAGCTAAGGGTGTCGTCGCTGTTTCAAGTGGTAATCACGCTCAAGGCGTTGCAGAGGCCGCGCGTTTGATGGGCGTACCTGCAACCATCATCATGCCGAAGGATGCACCGGCAACAAAGGTTTTCAGAACGCGGCGCTCCGGCGCGGAGGTTATTTTATATGATCGCGTGACAGAAGATCGTGATGCGCTCGTCGCCAGTTGGCTAGAAAGCAATAATGCGCACTTCATTCATCCGTTCAATGATCCCTTTGTAATCGCTGGACAGGGAACTTCCGGTCTTGAAATTGCCAATGCCATGGGAGAAATGGGCAAAGATCCAGATAGTGTATATGTTTGCACAGGCGGTGGTGGTCTAACCGCCGGTATAGCATTGGCTATGGAACGGCACTTTCCATCGGCCAAAGTTCACAGTTGTGAGCCTGAAGGGTTTGATGATTACCGCCGTTCGCTCATCAAAGGAGAGCGGGTATCGAATGAAAAGCCAGGCGGCTCTGTATGTGATGCTATTGTGACGCCAATGCCCGGCGAAATCGGATTTGCAATCAATCGTGACTTATTGGGCGAGGGGCAGGTGGTCAGTGATAGCGAAGCGCTTTCAGCCGTTGCCTTTGCTTTTAATGAGTTGAAGCTAGTGGTGGAGCCGGGCGGGGCGGTTGCGCTTGCTGCTGTTATCAAGGCAGGAAAATCACTTGCAGGGAAAACTGTGGTAGCTGTGCTATCAGGCGGCAATATTGATCCTGAAACGCTTTCCCATGCCCTAAATAGTCATGGGTAATCAAACCAGCGATAAAAGCGAGCCAGCCAGCTTCGAACAAATGCCCCATTTGTTCGGCGCGCGCATGTCCTTGGGATATGCGGTGCAGTTTCTTTATGTTGGTTTATATCTGCCTTATTTTCCGCTTTGGTTAGAGGCGCGTGATTTAACGCCCTTAGAAATCAGCACAATCTTGTCCATGTCATTGGTCATTCGTGTTCTCGCATCCAGCCAGGTGATGGCATATGCAGACAAACATCGAGACCGTGCAAATTTGTTGACGCTGTTATATTTCGGCTCCGCATTTGCAATATTGCTCTATATTCCATCAGTTAGTTTTTGGCCCATCTTGGCAGTGACTTTGCTCTATAATCTGTTCTTTAATCCTGTTTTACCCTTGCTTGATGCTATCACCCTTTCGGGTGTTCGCCGATTTGATGCGGACTACGGTAAAATACGGATTTGGGGTTCTCTGGTTTTCATCTTGGCTAATCTAGGGGGCGGCGCTTTGCTGGTTGGCTTTGACGCAAATGCAATCTTGCTTGCGCTTGTTGCCTCGATGTTTCTTGGCGCTTTAGCGTCTTTGGTTCTGCCGCGTATCGGCAGGAAGAAAATTGCAATTACGTCCAAAGATGATCCAGTCTCAAGACGCGCTCTTTTGGCTAATCCGGTTTTTCTAATTGTTTTGACAGCCTCGGGCCTGGCCCAAGCCAGTCACGCATTTCTCTATGGGTTTGGTTCGATCTATTGGCAATCCATTGGTATTACAGGAACCATGATCGGCCTGTTATGGGCGATCGGCGTTATAGCTGAAGTGGTGCTGTTTCAGTTTTCGAAGGGTTTGCTAAAGCGCTTTTCGCCAGTTCATATGATCGCATTGGGATGTCTCGGTGGTGTCATTCGCTGGCTGGTTTTTCCATTTATTGAAGGCGAGGCGGCTTTCCTGTTTTTGCAGGTACTCCATGGATTGAGTTTTGGGGCAGTTCATATTGGAACCATGCACTATATTATGGAAGCTGTTCCTGAAGAAAATATCGGCGCAGCCCAAGGGGTTGGCTATGTTTTGGGCGGCGTGGTAATGGGATTAGCCGTGTTTTTGTCCGGACCCATTTATGATGCGGTTGCTGGATATGGTTTTTGGGTCATGTCAGCTCTTTGTTTTATAGCATTGATAATGCTGTATTTTACGCCAACGCCTTCTAGCCCCACAATTCAGGCTCGGGTGGAAAAATAGTCGACCCGTCATAGTTTATTGCAGGACTACGATCCTTCGTTAAAAGCAGCGGGCCATCAAGATCTACAAATTGTGCGCCTTGGGCCAGCAGCATAGCCGGGGCCATGGAGAGGGATGTACTAACCATGCAGCCGATCATGATCATAAAACCAGCGGCCTCTGCTTCTTTTTTCAATAACAATGCTTCGGTGAGCCCGCCGGACTTATCCAGTTTGATGTTGATGCAATCATAGCGCTTTCTCAATTGAGAAAGTTCAGCACGCGTATGAAGGCTTTCGTCGGCGCAAACGGGAATGAGGCGCTCAATGCTTTCCAAAACACCATCATTGCTGGATGGTAGGGGCTGTTCAATCAAATCTGCCTTTATCTCATTTGCTGTCTTCATGAAGGATGGAAAGGTTTTTTCATCCCAAGATTCGTTCGCATCCAGTATCAGTTTTGCCGTTGGTGCCGCTTCGCGAACAGCCAGCATGCGCTCCGTATCGCCATCGCCGCCCAGTTTGATTTTCAATACAGAACGTTCAGTGGCCTTAACCGTGTCCGCAGCCATCTTTTCCGGCGCTCCCAAACTGATGGTATAGGCCGTTAAAACATCCACTGGCCTTGCTATTCCAGCCAGTTGCCACACTGGTTTACTCAGTCTTTTTGCATCCAGGTCCCATAACGCGCAATCAATGGCGTTTCGCCCTGCGCCCGCTGGAAGCATCTTTTGCAATATTTCGCGCGTAATCCCGCTTTCAATTGCTGTTCTAAGGCTTTCTATCTGTTCAACGACGCTCTCAATTGTTTCGTTGTATCGAGCATAGGGTACGCATTCGCCTGTGCCGCGAGTCTCTCCATTCTCGATAATAACTTTTACAACATGGGCAGTGGTTCGTGAGCCGCGTGAAATTGTAAAGCTTCCAGCAATTGGCCAGTCTTCTTTGAGTATTTCCAGGGTTCTAACTGTGTTCATTTTGCATGTCCTGCGATATAAAAGCCCTAAGGGCGTTCTCAATGGTGGCAAGCCATTGGGAAAAGTGTAAAATTCGAGGAAGCAAATTAGATTCTATTGCTTATTAATCAAATGGAATCATTTTTGCATCAAATTACCATTGAGCCTTCTCCGTCAGGCGTCAACAAGGTCTAGTAATGAGCAGCCCGCAGGGAAAAATTCAACAAGGCTCTGATCAAGAAAGCATACCCGCTTCACTGATCGTTGAAACGCGGGACAATGAAGTTTTTGCCCGGCCGGTAGGCAATTGGATCATCTCGGATATCAATCAACCTGACAATCAGGTTTTATCGCTGGAAAAAACGGTTGCTGAAGGCAGGTCTCTTACCGTTGACCTATCTGGCTTGAAAAGCCTTGATACCTCTGGTGCCTGGTTGATTGAGCGTTTGCGGGAAAACTGGCAGGAAAAAGGTGGCACCGTCGCCGTCACCAATCCTTCATCGGATGCTACGCGTTTGATTGATGCAGTGACACGGCCTGTGGAGCCGACCATTATTAAAGAAGCAAAATCAAATGGTCTTGTTCGGATGGCAGAAAATATCGGCCAACTGGTTCATAACGTTTCAACTGACACCAAGATGGGCATGAATATCATTGGGGCGGCCATTCGTGGCCCACAGATGAAACTTGGGCGGCGCGGTGGCGTAAGGCCTATTTCCATTATCCATCATATTGATCGCATGGGTATTCGAGCCGTTCCGATTGTAATGTTGATGTCGTTTCTCATCGGCTCAATTGTTGCCCAACAAAGTGCGTTTCAGCTTCGTGTGTTCGGACTTGAAGTCTGGGCAGTTGATCTGGTTGGTGTGTTGTTACTGCGTGAAGTTGGCGTGCTTCTAACTGCAATCATGATCGCGGGACGTTCTGGTAGTGCCATGACGGCTGAAATTGGCTCCATGAAAATGCGTGAGGAAGTCGATGCGCTAACGGTGATCGGGTTGAACCCGGTTGGTGTATTGGTGTTTCCGCGTTTGGTGGCTTTAACGATCGCGCTGCCATTACTCTCGTTTCTGGCTAATATTGCTGCTCTGGCAGGCGCTGCGCTGGTTTTGCGATTCTATTCGGATATTTCACTGGCCGATTTTATTTTGCGGCTGCGTAACGGTATTGATCTTTCTACGGTCTTTTCAGGCATGATCAAAGCGCCATTTATGGCCTTGATTATTGGTGTTATGGCGGCTGTTGAGGGTTTGAAAGTTGAAGGAAGTGCCGAGAGCCTTGGCCGACGCACAACTTCCGCCGTGGTGAAAGCAATCTTCTTTGTTATCGTTGTTGATGGCCTGTTTGCCGTCTTCTACGCTTCGATTGATTTTTAGGAGATGGCAATGACACAACCCATTCAAGCTGCTTCAATTACAGGCAAAGAAGTTGTTCTTTCTGTTCAGGGCGTCGATGTTTCCTTTGGTTCGAAGCAAATTTTGGACAAGCTGGACCTCAATGTTTATCGCGGCGAAATCTTAGGCTTTGTAGGTGCTTCTGGTGCTGGTAAATCCGTTTTGATGCGCACTGTTTTGGGTCTGAACAAGAACCAAGGCGGCGATATAAATCTGTTTGGGTATGATTTTCCAAATGCCAGTGATGATGAGCGGTTTGCCCTTGATCAGCGCATTGGTGTGATGTTCCAGCATGGCGCTCTGTTCTCGTCATTGAGTGTTTTGGACAATATCAGAGTGCCGATGCGTGAATATCTGGATTTACCGGATAGGCTGATGGAAGAACTGGCGCGCGTTAAGATCGATTTGGTTGGTTTGCCGCAAGATGCAGCCCACAAACTGCCGTCTCAACTCTCAGGTGGCATGGTCAAAAGAGCAGCATTGGCGCGCGCTTTGTCGCTTGATCCTGAATTGGTGTTTCTCGACGAGCCGACCTCCGGTCTCGATCCAATTGGTGCCGCTGATTTTGACGAATTGATTGCAACCTTGCGCGACACATTGGGTTTGACCGTTTATATGGTAACACACGATCTCGACAGTTTGTTTTCAGTGTGTGACCGTATTGCTGTTTTGGCGGATAAAAAGGTTCTTGTAGAGGGAGATTTGTCTACAATGCTTGCATCAGAGCACGAATGGGTGCAGTCCTATTTCAGGGGCAAGAGAGCACGGCAAATCGTCCGCAATGATGAAATTTGGGCGTAACGGATAGGATTATGGAAACCAGAGCAAACTACGTAGCGGTTGGTTTTTTTACCATGGCGGTCATTCTGGCCAGCTTCGCATTCATTTATTGGGTGGCAAAGCTGGATGAATCAGCACCGCAACGCCCCCTAAATGTTCGTATTCTAGGCGCTGTAACCGGTCTGGCTGCGGGTAGCGAAGTACATTTCAACGGTATCAAAGTTGGCCAGGTAAACCGGGTTGTGTTTAATCCTGATGATCCGCGTGAAGTATTTGCGATTTCTCAAATCAATGAAGACACTCCCGTTCGCGCTGATACGACTGCCACCATCGGGTCGCAGGGCCTGACAGGTGTTGCCTATATCTCCCTAAAAGGTGGGTCGCCCGATGCGATTTCTCTTTTTGAAACCGGAGAAGATGGCAATCCGCCAATGATCAGCGCCAAGCCGTCGGCGGTCGCAGATATTCTCGAAACGGTTCGCGATGTGGCATCGAAGGCCAATGATACGCTTGGAAGTTTGAAGCAATTCGTTGAAGAGAGTAGGGGGCCGATGTCTACTACCTTGTCAAATGTTGAAAAGTTTTCCGGTGCTCTTGGTCGTAACTCCGAAGGCATTGATGAGTTTTTGCAAAGCGCGTCAGGTATCGGCCAGTCTCTTTCGTCCCTTGGCGAGAAGATGGATGGCACCATCAAGGGGCTTGAAAAACTGGTTGAGGCTGTTGATCCGCAAAAGGTCAAAAACACAGTTGATAATGTTGAGGCATTTACAGGCAATCTAAAACGCGGCAGCGAGAAGATTGATACGGTCGTTGCATCTGTTGAAAAAATTGCCACCGATCTGGAATCATTTTCAGGAAACTTGAATGCCAGTTTGAAGAAATTTGATGGCGTTATGGATGCCGTGGACAGCGAAAGTGTTAAACAAGCGGTTGCGGACATCAGAGAGACTGCATCAGGCGCTAAGCAGGTTGTAAACGATGCGCGCGGGTTGAGCCAGACTTTGGCAAATCGTAAGGGTGACATTGACGCGATTGTAACCAGCGCAAAAGAAATGACTGATCGTCTGAACCAGTCGTCCAAACTGGTCGACGGGGTCTTGGTCAAACTTGACGGGTTCCTTGGTGCTGAAGGTTCTGAGAGTGTCATGTCTGACATTCGCTTGACCTTGGCTGACTTTAGAAAAGTTGCCCAAACCTTGCAGACTTCGGTGACGAGTATTTCCGGCGGGTTGTCGAGATTTTCAAATTCAGGATTGCAGGATCTGCAATCTCTTATTGGTGATGCGCGCCGTTCTGTCAGCCGCATCGACCGCGTTATTAGCAATGTTGAGCGAAATCCACAGGGCTTGTTGTTTGGCAACAGTGCAGATGTGAAAACCTTTAATGGGCGGCCGAGACGTTAGTTTGGCTTTTAAGAATTGAACTGGGTGAATGAACGAATGAAACTGTTAAACAAAACACTTGTAGTTATGGCAATGGCCTCTACCATGATGGTTTCAGGCTGTAATTCCTTGATCCCATTCCCACCGTCCAACACCTATGATTTGACGGCACCTCGCGACTTTTCCGGCTTGAAGGGTAGTTCACGGGCACAAATCCTTATACTTGAACCATCTGCGTTGAAGGCTTTGGATAGTCAGGAAATCGTTGTTAAGCCGTCGTCTTCTGAAGTTGAATATCTTGCGAAGTCTCAATGGAGTGATCGACTACCGAAATTGGTTCAAGCCAAACTGATCGAAACATTTGAAAATACAGATCGTATTCGTGCGGTTGCAAAACCCGGGGAAGGGCTTGTGATCGACTATCAAGTCGTCAGTGATATCCGGTCATTTGAGGCGAGTGTTGGCGGGGTGAAGCAGGCGCTTGTTTCGATTTCTGTGAAACTGGTTAGCGACCGCACCGGCAAGGTAGTGCGTTCGAAAGTATTCACAGAAACTTCGCCACTGTCAGGCACGGGTAGCCTTGATATTGTTTTTGGCCTCGATAAAGCCTTTGACAAGGTTGCGCGCGAAATGGTTTCTTGGACGTTCTCAGGAATTTGAATTCTGGAAAGCTTGGTATTTAGAGCGGCCAAACCAACATGATGGTTGGAACAGCGACCACAATTACTATTACCTCCAGCAATAACCCCATTCGCCAATAATCGCCAAATTGGTAGTTACCCGGCCCCATGATGATCGTGTTATTTTTATGCCCGATAGGGGTTAAGAATGCACAAGATGCAGCGACAGCCACGCCCATTAAGAACGGGTCAGGATTGGCCCCTATGGATTGCGCTACGCTCACAGAAATTGGCGCTGTTATCAGTGCGGTAGCCACATTGTTGAGAAAATCAGATAAAGTCATGGTTATGATCATAATGACCGTCAATACGCCCCAAGCAGGCAGGTTTGATGTCTGAGTGACAATAAGATTTGCAATGAGCTGACTACCGCCCGTTGTCTCAAGGGCTGTTCCGACGGGAATCAGAGACGCCAAGAGGACGATCACTTTCCATTCGATCATTGCGTAAAAATCACGCCCGCCAATAATGCCGACAGCGAGATAGGCGATAACACAAATCGCAAGCGCGATCGCCAATGAAGTAATTTCAAGAACGGATAAGACAATTGCAGCGGCAAAGAAGGCAATTGCGAGCAATGCCTTTGTGCGTTGCAATACTTCCAATTGGCGGTTGGCTAGAGGCAGAACTCCGAGCCAGTTGCTGGCGTTAGAAATACTGTCATGGGGGCCGATGAGAAGAAGCAAGTCTCCAGCCTTGATGGGCAATTGGCGAACACGGTCTCTGAATTTTTTACCCTGACGCGATACACCCAGCAAGGTTACGCCATGGCGCTGTACCAATCTCATAGATTGCGTTGTTCTGCCGACAATGCTTGCATCTTCAGGAACGATAGCTTCAACAAGGCTTAGGGAACGACCTAACAGGCCACCGTGCTTTTCAGTCCCAACAACATCTAATTCCGCAGCGCCCATAAAGGCCTCGATTTGTTTTGAATCGCCTTCCAGGACCAGAAAATCGCTTTTGCGAATTTCACGGTTTTGGGAAAATCCTGGTAGCCGTTTGCCCTGGCGAACCAGTCCCAAGATAGTCACGTCGTTTTCGTCTGCCACTGGATAGAGTTCTTTGAGGGGCAACCCTATGGACTTTGAATCTTCCTTCATACGTGCTTCTGCGATATAAAGGCCTGCATCGCCTTCCATTGACATGGCATTGGGCCGAGCTGGTAGCAAACGCCAGCCTATGAGGGCGACATAAGCGATGCCTGCAATAGCAACAGCTAACCCCACGGGGGCAAAATCAAACATCAGGAATGGTTCACCTAAGGCATCTTCGCGATATTGAGCAATGACGATATTTGGCGGGGTGCCTATTAACGTGATCATCCCGCCAAGGATGGTTCCAAATGATAATGGCATCAGGGTTAGGGAGGCAGCCCGTTTTTCTTTTCGTGCCACGTCCATGTCGAGCGACATCAGCAAAGCAAGGGCGGCTACATTGTTGATGATGGCGGAGAGGGCTGCGCCCACAACGGCCATTATGCTGATATGGGTTGATAGTCTGCGATCTGGACTGGTTACATGGCGTGCTATCAATTCAACAGCGCCGGAATTCATCAATCCGCGGGATACAATGAGGACCAATGCAATGATTACGACAGCAGGATGTCCAAAGCCTTCGAACGCTTTGCTGGGCTCAATAATCCCGAACATGACAGTAACAATAAGCGCAACAAAGGCGACCAGGTCATAGCGAAGTCGCCCCCAGACAAGCATTGCAAATAAAACTAGAAGGATCGCAAATAGTATAATCAGATCAGTTGACATGTAACAGGTTTCCCAAAGGCAATAGGTCGATGGACCTATTGTGTCACAGGGGTTTAACTACGTCCAACTTCCGATCATGTGTTTCACTGGTGTAGTGAAGTGAACTGTGCTCGCTTACTTGAAACCTAGTTCCCAAATCTACCAGAAGCATGTGCCAGCATTGTATAGACTTTGCCTGTATCCGATGTGAGATAGGTTTGGGTCATCATATTGTCACGATCGTTTTGCGCGACTTCACCAAGCAGTTTTTCGAAATCATCAATATAGCGGTCAACTGCGCGGCGGAACTCCGGTTCGCGGCCATATTTGTTGCGAATTTCATCGAAAGTCTGTTGGCCTTGCAGCGTGTACAGGCGACGTGTAAAAACGTTCCGCTCGCCGCGCTGATAACGTTCCCATAGATCAACTGAAGCCTCATTGTCCATTAAACGTGCGATGTCCATTGAAAGGGCATTGAGGCTCTCAATTTTATGCAACTCACGCTGAGGGTTGCGTGGTTCTGGTTTTTCATCAACCGATGCGCGTTGAAGCAAATCTGCAACCCAGCCACCGCCAGAAGAAGTAGGTGCTTGTGCTGCCTGCGGACGTGCCGCTGTTTGTGGGCGGGGAGCTGGTTGGGCTTGTGGTTGTCTTGGGCTGCTCCCAAGGATGCTATCCAAGGGTGAATAGGAGGCTGGGGTCTGACGAACCTGTTGCGGTGCGGCGGCTTGTCTTGGCGCTTGCATGGCAGGTTGGGGCAGTGGGGCTGCCATGGTTCTTGGATTTGCATTTGCAGCAAAGCGCTGTTGTTGGGGTGCAACGGCAGAAGCGGTATCTAATGCCTTGCCCGATTTTGTCACGATCTCAGACAAGTCACGCAGGGCTGCAATTTGATCTGCAACCACTTTACGCATGGCATCTGCGCTCTGTCGCGTTTCTTCAGGAAGTTCCATGACGCCTTTGCGCATTTGAGTTCTTGTCGCTTCAAGATCGCGTTGAACTTCCATGGACGCCTGGCGCATTGCTTCTGTGGCGGCTGCATAGCGAGCGGTTGTTTCTTCAATGGCGCTGCCAATCTCATTGGAAACAGTGCTGCCAACCAGACGTGAACGTTGGGTCATTTCATCCATTGTTCGGGTTAGCATTTCACCAAAGGCGCTCATGGAGTTTTCAATTTCTGCAGTGCGGCCGGAAAGGCCGGCTGCCAGACTTGCCAAAGCACCTTCACGATCTTCAAGTGTAGCAGAGAAATTGCGTTGCGCATTATCGATGATCGATGTTGCTTGTTCGAGCATTCTGCCTTGTTGTTCAAAACGTTCGGCGATCGCGCCAATATTTGCTAATAAATTGCCAGACGTTTCATCCAGCTTCAGATGGGCATTTTGCGCAAGTTCGCTGGATTGGTCGACATCCTCACGCGCTTTACTCACGGCATTTGCCATGCTGTTTGCCTGCTCGGTAATCGTTTCGCGCATACTGCCTAAATCGTCACCTGCTTGGGTGATCATGTCGGATAGGGTTGTGCTGACACTGCCAAGGCGGCTCAAAAGACTTGTTACATCTTCGCTTACTGTGTGGTGAACACCGCTTAGTTTTTCTGCAACTTCATCTCCCTGGGTTTTAATCTGGGAGACCAATGGGATCGCTGTTTCATCCAAAATGGTAGAAAGCTCCAGCGAGCGAGCACTGAGCAGTTCATTGAATTCGCGGGTTTTTTCTTCCAGCATTTTCTGGCTGGTTGTCAGGCCATCGCCCAATGTTGATTGAATGATCGCAGCGCGCTCGGTAAGAATTTCCGAGATAGCAGCAGCTTTTTCATCAATCAAACCAGCAGTGTTTTCAATTTTGGCGTCAAGATCGATAGAAATCGCATTTTGCCTATCGGCAAGCATTTTCGAAAACAGGCCATATTTCGATTCAACGGCAGAAATCAGGTTGGCTTCGCCGGATGCCATCATCGTGCCGATTTCGTTGGCCTTTGTTGCAATGCCATCCGTGAGGCTGGATTTTTGAGCTTCAAGGGCGGTTAGCAGGCTAGAAGACTTTTCAGCCATGGCATTGGCAATTGCTTCTGCTCTGCTTTCCAGATCACCGGCAAAACCATCGGAACGCTGGTCGATCTCTGCACCGATCTTACCGGTCCGTTCATCAATCCCGCCTAGAAGCGCATTCGATTTTTCATCAAATGTGCCCGCAATCCGTTTGACCGATTCAGCAAATGTGGACGCAAACATGCCGCCGCGTGTCTCCATGGCTTTGTCGAGCAGCGTTGCTCGACTTTCAAGCGCTTGATCAAGCTGCTGAGCGCGGATTTCAAGATTTGTTTCCAGCAGTTCGGAGCGTGATGCAACAGTGGCATCAATAGCGGCGGCATGGGCAGCCAGTTTGTTATCCAGTGTTTCGCTATGGCCCTGTAGAGTTGTGTCTAGGTTTTCGGCTCGCGTTGCTACCGCTGAATCAATTTCTGAGGCACGCGCTGCAAGTTTCCCGTCCAAATCAGCAGAACGATTTTCTAGACCAGACAATAGGGATGTGCTTTTTTCTGTAATCGAAGCTTCAATTTGTGAAACGCGCGATTCTAGTGTGCTAGCAAAACTAGATGATTGCGCTGTGAGATTTGTCATCAAATCCCCTGTGCGTTTATCCAAGTCTGAACGTAAGTTGGTGGTCCGCGCATCTAATCCTGATAGAAGGATTTCAGAGCCAGCGCCCAGTGTTTCTGCAATGCTTGCCGTTTTTTGTTCCATTAGAGATTTGAGGCTGCTGGCATTGGTTTCAACGCTGGCTGTCAACGCACGTAGGCGTTCATCCAATTGACCAACAAGGCTTTGTGACTTCTCGTCAAGACCGCTAACCATCTCAGCATTTTGTGTATCAAGACTGGTGCGAATGTCTTCGGCTTTCAAAGATACAGCAGAAAGACCATTTTGAAGCGATGCAGCAATATCAGCATGGTGTTTTTTCAAACCTTCTTCCAATTGCAGAGAACGATTTGCGATGCTGTTGCCAATTGCAACTGTTGTTTTTTCCAAAGACTGTTGACGCTGATCCAGATTTTCACTCACTGAATCGAGATGGCTGGTCATAGACTGCCCGAAGTTGGCTAGGCGCTCTTTCAACGTGTCGCTGATATAGGCGGTGCGATCACCAAGTACTTTATCAAGTGCATCTGTGCGGCTGCCGAGCGCTTGAACGAAAGCTTCCCCTTTGGTGGATAATGTGTTGTCCAAGTTTGTGATGCGGTCATCCAATTGAAGTTGAAGCGCAGAGCTTGATGCTTCAAATCTTGAGGAGAATTCGGCAATTCGCAAGCCGATTGCATCTTCAAATTGGCGTGCGACCGTATCGCCCGTATCCTGCATTTTAGCGGACTGGGTATCCATCAAATTAGCGATAGCTGAACCAGCTGTGGAAATCTGATCGCTCAAATCGCGGGTGCGATTTGATAACGTATCTTCAAGCTGTTTTGTGCCTGATGCAATCCTGCCCTCAATGTCTGTTCCTGAATTTGTCAGAAGTGATACGAGGTTTTGTCCAGCATTGCTCAACGTTGCGTGAATGCCTTGCTCTCGTTCTGACAAAGTAGAGGCAAGCTGAGTGGTTGCCTGGTCAATTACGCCTTGGATGCGCGAACCAGCGGACTCCAGTTCTTCAGAAAGTCCAGTATGTGACCCTGCGATGGACGCGCGCAGTTTTTCTGCATGGCCAACAACGTTTTCTCTTTCATTGGTCAAATCTGCCAGCAAGGTGCGCAAACGAATTTCCGAGTCAGAATAGGAGCGTTGCAAGCTATGAACTTCGCTTTGAACCATGGTTTCAAGTTCACCTGCGCGGGCGAGGGCACGCTCAACTCCATCACCCATTGCGGCAACTTCGCGCCGGATTGCGCGTCCAACGGTGCTGATTGAATCTGTCGCTATGCTCTCAGGCTGCATCAATCTGATAGCAGCTTCCGTCATGGATTTGGCTGCCTGACGCATCTCCTGCGCCCTTCGCAACATGGCAGCAAATGACCACACCATCATAACTGGAATGAACGCTACACCGAGATAAAGATAAGTGCGCGCATTCAATAGTTTTTGTCCAACACCATTCGTAAAATTTAATACGGCAGGATCGATATTGCGCACATAATACCAAACAGTGGTGAGCCAAATTAGCGAAAGTAGAGCCGCCAAATATAAGGGCAAGCGGGAAGACTTTTTCTGAAGGCTGTACACGAGTTCAGCCACTGCATCACGGCGGTCATCATTAGCGGGAACCAAGTCTTTCGCGGTCATCGCTTCGAATTCGGCGTCGCTGATGGCCTGGTCTTGTTTCCGGCGCTTCGTGTTTTGGCGACGGTCAGAAGAGTCGTTATCGCTGTCTGTGCTTTTGCGTTTTTCGTTGCCAGTATCTTTCAAATCGGCTGCAGCGGCTGAAAGTTTGCGCTCCAATTCGTTGAAAACTTCTTCATTGTTCATAGAAGACAAATCAGGATCCACGAGATCATCGAATGTCAATTCGATATCAAGGGCATCTTCAACCGCTTTAGCAGCCGCTTTGGCATCTATCGTTGGTTTAGATTTGGCAGCCATAATCGTTACTCACTTACTCTCGTCACAATCTACTCAGTAAAAATGCAACATCCTCGAATTAAACTCACATTGCGCAATGACCCGCCGATCATTTACATCCAATTTCACTCTGTTTGAGGAATAGATTCAAGATAACACAGGTTTTGCCTGTTTCGCCAAAATTGGCCGTCCATGCGCATGCATGGTATCTTCAATCATATTGCCCCACACGTTACGTATTGGCACAGTACCGTTAATTCTACAACAAAATGGCCTTAGAAGAGAGTGAATAGTTAAAATAAGGTTAAGAGAGTTAACTGTGTTTTTGATTTTTAAGATATGCACAAAAAAACGTAGTATGATGTAGCCACTTTAGATCTGTTTGGAGTTAAAATGGTTGAGATAAATCAAAGTGTTGATGGCACAATGGCCAAGGCAGACACGCCAGTTGGGCGATCCAAAACATTAGAAAAACCGACGCCGCCGCAGCTGCGATATTTGCAAATGGGGGCCAGTCAACCTGGTGGGAAGTTGCCATTGTTTGATGAAAACGGTCAGGAAATTAAACCGGCGACCATTCGATCATGTGTGGAAAAGGGCTGGGCAGAGCCCTGGTTTAACAATCCGATAAAACCGAACTGGCTTGTTTGTAAGCTCACTGAAGCTGGACGCAAAACCCTGAATAAATAAGGCATTATCCCGAATTTGAACGCTTTAAGCAGTTTTTCATACTCTTGTGAGACCGTTGGAGCGTCAATAAAAGGAGAGAGCCGATGCCAATGGCTTTGAAACAAGACGTTTTTAATGCCAGCCGCGCCAGTGGCCACGCCAAACCCTTAGATCTCGTGCATCTTAGCAACCAAACGCAAGGTGATGCCAATCTTGAAAGAGAAGTGCTGGGGATTTTTCTAACCCAATCTCAAGTGTATTTGAACATGATGGATTGTAGCGATGTTGAGACGCGGATCCGCGCTGCTCACTCGATGAAAGGTGCGGCCAGGGGTATTGGCGCATTTGATCTTGCTGAATTGGCTGAAGAAGTCGAGCATGACCGCCACAATGGGTATGATCAGTTGAAACGCGAATTGACGCGGGTGAACGATTATATCCGTTCCCTTGCGAATTGATTTATTAAAATAGACTCAAGCCCATTTTTGCTGCGCTGGCGCTGGCTTAGGCCTTGACTTGGTCGGTTGATCCATTAAGTCGAGGGCAGTCATACATTCTGCCGGGATTTCTTACATATGCCAAAAATTACTTACCTAACACATGACGGAAAAAGCCATGTAGTTGACGCTGCTGTCGGCACAACTGTTATGGAAAATGCAATTAAGAATTCTGTGCCCGGTATTGAGGCTGAGTGCGGTGGCGCTTGTGCTTGCGCTACTTGCCATGTCTATGTGGATAGCGACTGGCAGGAAAAAGTTGGCAAACCTGATATCATGGAAGAGGACATGCTCGATTTTGCTTATGAAGCAAAAGAAGGGTCGCGTCTTTCATGTCAGGTAAAAGTGACAGATGAAATGGACGGTCTTGTCGTTCGCGTGCCAGAGCGCCAAGCATAATCGGCTAATTTTTTACTTTAGAAAAGTTTTGCAAGTCTTTGATATAAATAAATCATTGACGACTATGTTTGACGAGCAAAGCGCTTTTGTTCGTCTGCGTCAAACTGCAATTGCTTCGCTCTATGCTCTTTCATAATAGTCTCAAAGGTCGAAACAGCTTTCGCTTGAAGGATAGCGCAGTTTTTTTCAGACTTTAGATTTGCGATTGCCTTTTCAGCTTTCGTCGCATAGCGGTCGGCAATTTTTACATGAACCGCTTCATGCAATTTTGCGTATCTCTCGATATTGGAAAATGCTGGGCGTAGGTCTTTTGCCGCTTTGTTACGGTCGCTCAAGCGCGGCAAGATTACATCAGCTTTTACATTGATCCTAGAATAGGAAACGCGGCATTCGTCACCAACAGTTTTGAACCTGATATCGGGCATCATTCTGACGCTTGTGGATGCGACCGCTTTGCCAACACCTTTAACATTTGGCCCATGAAGCGCAATTTGCCGATCAAGTTGCTCAAAGGAGGTGCCTTTAACATTATAGTATCCAACGTTCACATTGGTGCGCTGAGATGTGTTGGTGCAGCCTGCAAGCGTAATCATAGCGATGGTTGCCAGAGTATTGGTGAAACGCATGCTATGAGCCTTTTTGGTTGAAATGTTGAATCGGCATTGGATGGGCAAATCGTATTTAAACATATGTTTGAAAACAAGATATTACTTTATCGGTTTTCACGGCGATTTGATGGTCTCATGGAACCATATAACTTACGGTTTTTCGTAAAACACCTGACGCACATCAATATTGCCAGCGTTAAACCCAGCTTCACAATAATGCATGTAAAATTCCCACATGCGTTTAAAACGTTCGTCAAATCCCATGGTTCGTATTTGTTCCCATTTGCTCCAGAAGGTTACGCGCCATTCAGCGAGCGTTCTGGCGTAATCCCTGCCGAAAATGCGGGGAGCATCTTCAATCAAACCTGCTTTTTTACCCAATCCGCTCAAAATGGAAGGAGAAGGCAACATACCTCCAGGAAATACATATTTTTGAATGAAGTCGGGTGTCGAGCGATATTTCTCAAAACTGCGATCCGTGATGGTGATAATCTGTAGGCCTGCTTTGCCGCCGGATTTCAAACATGTTTGTATTTTTCCAAAATAAGATGGCCAGTATTTTTCACCGACAGCTTCAAACATTTCGATAGAAGCGATCTTGTCGTAAACACCTTGTTCGTCACGATAATCCTGGAATTTCAGATCCACCTTTTCATTGAGGCCAGCGTCAAAAATACGCTTTTGGGCGAAATCCAATTGTTCGCGGCTTATGGTAAGCCCAGTAAGGTGAGCATCAGTGTTTTTTGCCACATATTCCGCAAATCCGCCCCAGCCACAGCCAATTTCCAAGACTTTATCGCCAGCGGAGATATTAATACGATCCACCAATGAACGATATTTAGCCTGTTGTGCAGCCTCCAGCGAGTTTGTTTCCTTTTCGTAGATCGCAGACGAGTAGGTCATGGATTTATCAAGCCACAAACGGTAAAATTCGTTCCCAAGGTCGTAGTGAGCAGAAATGTTCTTTTTCGAGCCGCGCTTGGAATTGGTATTCATCCAGTGACGTAGGCGCTCTATTGCTATTTGGATGAAATTTGGTGAGGTCATTTCTTCACCCAGTTCATAGTTGGATATGAACAGTTCCAAAAAGGTTGTCACATCACTGCTATCCCAGTCTCGGTCCATATAGCTTTCTGCTACGCCGATCGATCCTGAAACCAGCGCGCGTTTCGGCAAATTCCAATTGTACAACGTAACATCCCCATCAGGGCCCGAAGTGTCTGCTTCCACGCGGTATCTACTGCCATTGGGCAATGTTGCGGTGAGGGAGCCTACTTTTATTTTAGTCAGCGCCTTCAAAACCGATGAAACATGGATAGGCAGCGCTTTTGTAATTGCGCCCACATTGTCCTGTGTAACCACTACAGGGAGATCGTTACTTGATATATTTTTTGCCAAGTGCAAATCGGTCATTTGATTATTATTCATTTAACTTGCCTCCTTGGGTTCCCGCACTTTTTACACTTTGATCGCGTATTGATAAGTGGTCGGGGAAACTATGGGATAAATTATGGGCCATTCGGGGGCGGATTTTCAATCCCTTTATCCAAAGTTTTAACGCTTCATAGTGGATTCCGGCGGTAACTTTCCATGTCAGTCCTAAAGTTTGCATCACGGCTTTGACAAAACTGCCGCTATTTGCCAGCTCTCTTTTTCCATAATAAGTTGCTGATAAGATCGGACCTTCTTTGTCTTTTTCCAAAATTCGAAGCGCAATTTCCTCATCCGGTCCCTTAACTCTGAAGAGATATCGCATCTGCATGTCTAGAAAAGGCGACACATAAAACGCCTTGTCCGCTTCCTGCCGAATACTCGCGCCGTTGTTTTGACCTGGTGCAACAGGCTGTACATAGGTGTGCATTTCACCAAATGTGTTTCGAACTTCATAAATGACGCAAATGATAACCTCAGATTTATCACGGCAAAAATAGACTGAAATAGGGTTGAAACCATAACCAAGGACGCGCGGATAGCATAGCAAATGCACGCTTTCAGCTCTTGCCAATCCTGCTTTTTCTGTAAGTCTATCAATGTAAGACCGAAGATTTGTTCCATCCCTCGGCCCGAAATCTTTGGTTTGAAAACTGACCAAGTTCATTTTGTCGACTGAAAACAAGCTGCTTTGTTGATCAGCGTCAATCAATCGGTCGATATCGATTAATATGGATGACATCTTATAGGTGAAACGGTGCAGGACCGGCTTTAAGCGGGCATGCATTACCTTTCCATTATAGAGCGCAACTGGATCAGCCATACTTGAAATTTTCGATTTTCGAGGCAAAAAGGTCAACTGTTATTATTCAGCGGCTTGCAAAGGCGCTGGGTTTACAACAGCGACATCAACATCGTCGTTGGCAGCTTTCTCAAATGGGATTACTGCGCCCAGCTCGCGCGCTACTGCCAAGCCTGAAGCCAATCCATCCTCATGAAACCCATATTTTGTCCAAGCACCGCAGAACCATATGCCGTCCTGGCCTTGAATTTCTCCAAGCCGCAATTGAGCGGATATAGCAGCTTGATCAAATTGGGGATGATCATAGCTGAATACTTGGAACGTTTTTTCGGGGTCAGGTGCTTTTTCAGGATTCAGGCTGACAAAGAGTGGATATTTATCGCTGATATTTTGAAGGCGGTTCATCCAGTAGGTTACGGAAAGATCGCGTTGTCCATGGCCATTGCGCGCGCCTAGATAGTTCCACGCAGACCAAGCCGCTTTTCGCCTTGGCATCAGTTTTTCGTCGCGATGAAGATAAACTGTATTTGGTTTGTAATCGATTGTGCCTAATATCGTTTTTTGAGCGGCGTTCGGGCTATGCAACATAGCCAAAGCCTGATCCGTGTGGGTAGCGATGACAACCTGATCAAACACACGACGCGATCCATCATTCAAAATCAACTCTAAACCGTCGTCAGTTTTTACGACTTTTTTTACGCCCTTACCCGTTTCGATTTTGCCATTGAAGTCGCCCAATAGTTTATTGACGTAGTTTCGGCTTCCGCCAGCTACAGTACGCCAGTTTGGTCGTTCTGACGCTTTATGGATCAGTCTATGGTTATCGAGAAAACGAACCAAGCTTTCTGCAGGAAATTCCAGCATACGTTTAGGTGGCGTTGACCAAATTGCAGCAGTCATAGGAACGAGATAATCATCTCTCAACCGCTCTGAAAATTTGCGAGTGGCCAAATATTCTTCGAATGAAGAATTACAAAGCGCACCGGACTTTAAATCTTCCTTGCAAATTCTATTGAATTCGAAAATTTCGCGAAGCATGAACCAGAACTTTGGAGAGAAAAAGTTCCTGCGTTGGGCAAAAATGCTCTTTAAACCTTGGCCGGACCATTCGAAACTCCCATTGTCCAAAGACACGCCGAAGCTCATATTGCTTGGAATTGTTTCGACCTTTAGATGATCAAAAAGTCTGGTCAGCAGCGGATAGTTGTGATCGTTATAAACGATAAAACCGGTGTCGACTGAAATAGGATGTCCATCATAATCGATGGTAACTGTATTGGAATGACCGCCGGTTCGGTTCTCCAATTCGAAAAGGGTTACAGCAAAAGACGACCCCAATGCCCAAGCTGCCGAATTGCCGGATATTCCCGATCCGATTACCGCTATTTTTTTCATTCGCCCGCTTTCTTCAATTCTGCAAATGCTGCCAATGCTCTGTCGCGGGCAACGCTATGATCAACAATAGGGTACGGATAGGTTTTTCCTAGGGTTACGCCCCATTGTTTCAGCATTTCTTTTGGTGCTCCCCATGGATTGTGCAGGAAATTGTCTGGCACCTTTGCCAATTCAGGAACAAAGCGGCGTACATAGCTGCCATCGGCATCAAATTTCTTACCTTGGAGTATGGGATTAAACACTCTGAAGTAAGGCGCAGCATCAGCGCCGCATCCAGCAATCCATTGCCAGCTTGCGGTGTTGTTAGCGGGGTCGCCATCCAGCAGCGTTTCCCAGAACCATTTTTCACCTTCGCGCCAATCAATCAAAAGATGCTTTACCAAAAACGAACCGACTACCATTCGTATTCTGTTGTGCATATATCCGGTTTGCCAAAGTTCACGCATCCCAGCATCCACGATAGGAAAGCCGGTCATGCCTTTTTGCCAGATTCTTAAATGTTCTTCGGCATCGGTTCTCCACGGGAACCCATCAAAGCGGGTTTGAAAGTTTTTCCAACCAATGTCGGGGAAGTGAAACAGCAAGTGATATGAGAACTCTCGCCAGGCTACTTCTTTCAAAAACTTCTCAGAGTCTGCATTGCCAATCTGGTGGGCTGCTTCTTTGTGTTTTACCTGATGCCAAATTTGGAACGGTGAAACAGTGCCAAATCTTAAATGGGGAGACAAACGAGATACGTTTTTACGCCCTGGAAAATCGCGCCCCTCTTTGTAGCCACTAATTTCATCGTCAAGGAATGTCGTCAGGCGTTTTTGCGCCCCGTCTTCATTGGGCTCCCACAATGTTTCCCAGCCTTTTGACCAATCGGGTTTGGTAGGCAAAAGGTTTAGGTCTTTGATATCAACCACACCATCTAATTTGAGCGCTTTTGGAGCAACAAGCTTTTCAGGTGTTGGAATGGGAGCGCGAGGCTCGCCTTGGCCTTCTAAAGTCCGCCAAAATGGTGTGTAGACCCGATAGGGGCCGCCTTGACCAGTTCTTGTTTTTGTCGGTTCGTGAATCAAATTGCCCTGAAAGCTTTTCAGGTCAAAATCCATAGAAGAGAATTCTGATTTTAACTTGGTATCAATATCCAGTTCGCCTTTGCCGCAGCGACGGTTCCAATAGATCCCGCTAATGTCATTATTTGCTACAACTTTCTTTAGAACTGCCTCACTATTTCCAACGAAGAGTTGAAGCGGTGAGCCGAGTTTCGAAAGCTTCGAATTCAAACCTGCCAACGCATGATAGAGAAACCATTTTTGCGCCGCACCAAAGGTGCGCAGGTTTTCGCTTTCCTCGTCCAAGATATAAATTGGAAGGATTGGATTTCCGGATTCAGCTGCATGGGCGAGGGCAGGGTGATCTGAAACACGTAGGTCATCTCGGAACCAAACAATATTTGTGTCGTTAGTTTCGCTATCTGGGCCGGGCATTATTGTGAAGTCCTATTGATTTTAGGAATTGGAAAATAATAAGGGGAAACCATTGATTGCCATAAATGGAGGGTATGAAAATTATTTAAAGTCGATCCTTTAAAAATATAGCCTTGTTCTTGCCAAAATCCACGTTGTCAACAGGAGAAACGTATTAGGCACGGTAAAAGTTTCATCACTGACGTATTTAAGCGCCTTTAAAGTGAGCAATTTTCTGATCACAAGCTTTCTTTGTTGAATGAGTTTCAACCAGAATAGTCTGGAATAGGAAGCAGACAAATCTGCAGATATATTAATCAAAACATTTCTGCGTGAACATATTGAAACACCCCTTGCTCCTTGCAATGCACACCGTTATAAGCGCGCCATTGCAGGAGGTTGGCCGAGGGCAGGCAGGAGAAAGATGTTATGGGAAAAATTGATACCGTATCAAAAGCGTATAAGCCTACCGCTAAAGAGCCTTTCATGAATGAAAGACAAAAAGCCTATTTTCGTGAAAAGCTAAATGCGTGGCGTCAAGATATTTTGAAAGAGTCTAAAGAAACGCTTGAAATACTTCAAGACGAATCGGGCAAGCTTGCTGACATGGCAGATAGAGCTTCATCGGAAACGGATCGCTCGATTGAACTTCGCGCTCGTGACCGCCAGCGTAAATTGATTGCTAAAATCGATTCTGCGATGCGCAGAATAGATGAGGGCACTTACGGCTATTGTGAAGAAACAGGCGAACCGATTAGCTTGAAACGTCTGGAAGCACGTCCAATTGCTACATTGTCCATTGAAGCACAAGAGCGTCATGAGCGCCGTGAAAAAGTCTATCGGGACGATTGATAACCAACACAGATTTGAAAAAAGGGAGCAGAAATTGAAATTCTTGGCTCCCCTTTTTATGTCATTAACCGGGCTTATTTTCAGAAAACGCTTTTTCTTCCGACAATTCAGCTGAGATTTCCCGGATGGCGTTCGCCAAAACTTCTGGCGGCTGTGCGCCCGAAAGAGCATATTTATTTGCGATAATAAAAAACGGAACACCCGTCACGCCCATTTGCTGCGCTTTGGCAATTTCATTTTGTATTTCTTGTTTGTCCTGATCGCCAGCCAATAGATCTTTTACAAGATCACCATCCATTCCGGCATGTTCTGCAGCATCAATCAGCACTTTGTGACTGCCAACATTTCCGCCCTCAAGGAAAAATTCTTCGAACAAACGCCGCACCAATTTATCTTGTGTCTGAGAATCAATTCCTCCGGCCCATCGGATTAGTCGGTGGGCATCTAGCGTGTTGGGAGAAACCTTCATCAAGTCAAACCTGAAATCGATACCGCTTGCCTTGCCAGCATCTTTCACCCGTTGATAAATCTCGGTAGCACGATCTTCGCCGCCGAATTTTTCGTTCAAATAAGTTTGGCGGTCTTTTCCTTCAGGCGGGAGTGTTGGGTCCAGCTGATAGGGGCGCCATTGAACGTCCAGTTCAATTTCTGTCGCGATTTGTCTTGCCGCATCCAGGTTTTTTTGCCCGATATAGCACCAGGGGCACATAACGTCTGAAACGATATCAATAGAGAGAGGGGATTGATTTGCCATGTTAATTTGCCTTTTTGTGCCACCAAGTTGGAAATCTATTTCCATATAGTGCTGTTTTTTCAGGATGGCCAAGATAGCTCCTATAGGCGATCCACTGTTTGTCGAGATGATAAAGGGGAATAATATAATGGCCAGACAACAAAACGCGATCAAAGGCTCGAACTGCAGCTACAAATTCTTCGCTGCCTTTTGCTTCAACAATTTTTTGAATTAAATAATCGACAACGGGCTCTGCTGTTCCAGAATAGTTGAAGCTGCCTTCTGACGTTTTTGCGTCGCTACTCCAGCGCCAATTCTGTTCAATGCCCGGAGACAGCGAGGCTGAATATCCGGCGATGACCATGTCATAGTCAAAAGTATTCAGTCTTTGCTGATACTGGGCATCATCGACGGATCTGATTTCAACGGTAATTCCCAAGCGTTTTAAAGTCGCCTTGAAAGATAAAGCGATTTTTTCTTCCGATAGATTACGCGTCATGATCTCGAAGGAGAGGGCGGTTCCATCTGGACCAACCAGAAGACCATCCTTTCTGGAGTATCCTGCTTTTTGCAGTCTTTTGAATGTTTCACGTAGTATTTTGCGATCGCCGCCCCTTGCATCTGTAACAGGAAGGCGCCAGGTGCCATCCATAATGTCTGCTTGTACAGCGCCAGGAAAATCAGCCAAAAGCTGTTTTTCGATTTCATTGGCTGGCTTGCTAATTGAAGACAGGTCTGAGCCGTGCCAGAAACTTTGAGTTCTGGTATATGCGCCAAAGAACAGGTTCTTGTTCACGGTTTCGAAATCAAAGGTCATCGCGATTGCTTGGCGAACTGCTTTGTCCTCAAAAATCGGGCGTCTGGTGTTGAAAACGAAACCACTCATCGTCGCGGGATCATCTGATGTGAATTCACCCTTGATGACATCGCCATTGGCGACCGATTCGAAATCATAATTGCGCTGCCATTTGGCCGGATCACCTTCGGCAAAGACATCAATGATACCTTTTTTGAAAGCCTCGAAAAGTGTATTTTGCTGACGGAAATATTCAATCGTCACATTGTCGAAATTGAATAAACCTTTCATCACAGGAAGGTCTTTGCCCCAATAATTGGGATCTTTTTCGAATTTGATTTGTTTGCCAACCTCGATGGAACTGATTTTATAAGGACCACTGCCAATGATTGGGGTGAGCGTGGAATTCTCGAATGTTTCGCGCTCAATGGCGTGTTTGGGAAGCACGGGAGTGAAGCCAGCGATAATAAGGGGGAACTCACGGTTAGAATCTTCATTGAAGGTGAATTTGACTTTCAGGTCGCCGGTTTTCTCAATCGACTTTATTCTTTTGGTGCGGGTAGAAAAGGGTGGGCGGGCTTTTTCCGTCAGCACGTCATAGGTATAAATGACATCTTCCGGCGTTATGGGCATTCCATCATGCCATTTAGCGTTCGGATTAAGAGTGAATTCAATCCATGAACGGTCTTCGGGCATTTCGGCCTTTTCTGCTAAGAGGCCGTATAGGGTAAATGGTTCATCCTGACTGCGCATCATCAGGCTTTGAAAATATAAATGGCCAAATTCAGGATCCCAAAGGCCTCTGGCAGTGCTGCGCATGCTTTTGAGAATGAACGGATTTACATTGTCGAAGCTGCCGACCACACCATAAGCTATGGCTCCGCCTTTTGGCGCATTAGGATTTGCATAAGACAGATGTGAGAAGCCCTCCGGTAAAGCTGGCTCGCCATACATGGATATGGCATAGCCTGGTCCAAGATTTTCAGCACTTTCTAGCACCTGAGTATCTTGTGTTGCTTCGGCAGTCTGAGCGAAAGCTGATGCGGAAAACAGACCCACAATCAAAAGGGTTATAAGACCGAATCTCATGAATACGTTCCAAGATACGAGGCGACTTGAAAGTCGTGTTTTGTCGGTATGAAGCATAAAGACTTACTCTTGTTCTGGTTCTTATTCTTGTTCCGGCGAATCGTTGTCCTTGATATCAGATGACAGCTCGATTGCCCAAATTGAAAGAGCAGGACTAATTCGCATAATGCTTGGTGAATTTAACAGATTCGTTGTAATTGGTTGTCTTTTGCCACCGTATTGCCCCATTTTGGGAGTGGAACGCTGGCAAGCACAATGCGATGGTTGAACTGGCGTCGTTGGCGATGCCGTTCAAAGGAATACTTGCGCGAAATTATTGACGGGCTATAAGAACCCAAAGATCGGCATGTTGAGCGCTTTGAGATCAGATTCATAATAGCGCCTAATTTAAAACAAAGAACAGGAAAAGGGCTTTTTATGAAAACCCAAAATAAGATTTTCAATGCACTAACCGCTGGAGCACTTGTTGGCTCAGCTTTCTTCGTCGGCGCAATGGCGCCAACGGAAAGCCATGCACAGGCACGTCCTGCCGGATGGTTCAAAGTGTGTGCCAAGCAAGATAAAAATGATATCTGCAATACACAGATTCAATCTGTTGCCAGCACTGGTCAGGTTTTAACTGCGATCAGCATGATTGATGTAACAGGTGAAGTTCAGCGCCGGGTATTCCAGATAACTGTGCCGTCAGGTCGTCTAATTCCCACCGGTATCAAACTTCGCGTTGATGATAAGTCCGAAACCACATTGCCATATCTGTATTGCTTCCCGCAAAGCTGTATTGCTGAAGTGAAAATGGATGACGCTTTGGTGAAATTGTTGAAAAGCGGCGGCAAACTGACTGTTATTTCAACCAATGTGCAAAACAAAGAAAACCCTATTGAGTTGACTTTGGATGGTTTCACTGCGGCCTATGATGGCCCTCCAATTGAACAAGAAGCTCTGGCTGAACGTCAAAGGGAGTTGCAGGGTGAATTGCGTAAGAAGGCAGAGGAAGCTCGTAAGAAGCTTCAAGAAGCTCAGGACAAAGCTAAAAAGGCTAACTGATAGCGTTTTTAATTCGTCGGAAATTTAAAACCGGTTTGCATTGTGCAAGCCGGTTTTTTTGTGGGTTTGCCGATGCTTTAATTAAACAGACTTCGACGATTCCAAATTCGAATGTTTTAGTGAACCATACGGTTGCTTTTTGCCACATAGTCTCCATCTGGCGAGCGATTAAAAATCTCGCTGACTTGAGGGTGGCGAACCGGTTTACGATTCTCATCGTATAGAAGATTTTGCTCAGATACATATGCCACATATTCAGTTTCATCGTTCTCCGCAAAGAGATGATAAAATGGCTGGTCACGGCGCGGGCGAATGTCGTCGGGAATAGACTCGTACCATTCTTCGGAATTGGCAAATTCAGGATCCACGTCGAAAATCACACCGCGAAATGGAAACACGCGATGGCGGACCAACTGACCAATTGAAAATTTGGCTGAGTTCATCATGTTTTTTTGTTTTGACACAATATCATTCCTTGACCACATCTAGGCTCATTACGTACTCATCATTATAAAATAGCTGGTATGGCTTTCAAGTAAATATCACAACCAAAACATTTCTTCGACTTGCGCGTTTTGACGGCCTATAGCAAAAATAGTGTTTTTGAAAGTCGTTCGGTTCGCCGTGCGTTTATGTTAGTTTTGGATTTTTATGTTTGAAGTCATCAATCTTGTTATTCCATTATTCGGTCTGATTTTCCTTGGTTTTGGGACGGCAAAATTAGTAAAGCTGCCGTTGGAAGGTTTGGCATGGATGAATTATTTCATCGTCTATGTGGCTTTGCCAGCTTTGTTTTATCGCCTGCTATCTAAAACGCCCGTGGAACAATTTGCCAATGTGGGCTTTATTGCTGTTTCGATTTTCGCAACACTGGTAATCTTCGTGCTAGTGTTTATCATTGCCGGACTGGTGAATAAAGGAAATGTTGCTGAGGCAACAATCCAGGGCTTTGCGGCTGCCTATGGAAATATCGGCTATATGGGCCCGCCATTGGCGATTGCAGCTTTTGGTGTTGGGGCTGGCGTTCCGGTTGCACTCATTTTTTGTTTTGAAAACTCAATGCACTTTATCCTCGCGCCGTTTCTTATGGGGCTGCATGGGGAAGACATTAAGCCTTTCGGTGTCATGGCAAAGGAAGTCTTATACAAGATTTTCACACATCCCTTCATTGTTGCGACTATTGCAGGGGTTTTGGCGGCCATTTTCAAAGTTGAATTGCCCGGGTCAATCGACAAGCTGTTGGAGTTTTTGTCTGGAGCTGCTGCGCCCTGTGCCTTGTTTGTGATGGGAGTGACATCAGCTATGAGACCACTGAAACGAGTGCCTTTTGAGCTGGGCTACATTGTGCCGATCAAGCTGATTTTACATCCGCTATTAGTTTATGTGCTGATGATTACCTTGGTCCCAGACATTGACCCAATATGGCTTTATTCTGCTGTTTTGTTGGCCGCTTTGCCAAGTGCAACCAATGTGTTTGTTATCGCTCAGCAATATCAGGTTTGGCAGGAGAGGGCCTCGAGTGCTGTAGTCATCTCCACTTTGTGCGCGACACTAAGCGTAACTGGAATTTTATACCTCATGCTCAATGGATTTATTTAAAACATCAGTCTCTGGAGCTGCCTCTAAGCATTTCAGAAATTCGCTCAATAGGATTTTTTAGCGAATTGGAGTTGGTGTTTTTTGATGATGATCCAGGCGCCATTCCTTCGCGCATCATCAATCGACGCAATGGCCCGACTTGACCAAGGGCATATAGCCCGAAACTCCGTCCAGCTTGCATTGGCAAAAAATCCGACAGTAGCGAACGGTTGAGCATATCAACTGAGGCGGTTCGGCTTAAAATGTCGGCTCTGCGCATTTGCGCATATTTCTCCCCAACTGAAGCAGGGGTATGGGCATGATTGGTGCTTAGAAGTTCCAAGGCGGCTTTTATGTCACGTAGGCCAAGGTTCAATCCTTGTGCTCCAATGGGTGGGAACGCATGTGCCGCTTCTCCTGCAAGCATTACGGGGCCATTGGAAAAGCTTTTTGCGACCATGCCGGATAGAGGAAAACTCTTTAAATCGGCCTCGATAGAAATCTTACCCAATATTGAACGCATCTTGTGCTCAAGCTCCAGATTCAACTCTGGTTTTGAAAGTGACAGCAAGTCTCTGGCGCCCTTCTCGTCCACGACGCAAACCATGCTCGAGCGGTTTTTTCCCAAGGGGACCAGTGTAAATGGCCCGGTTTCCGTATGGAATTCTGTGCTTGTGTCGTTGTTTGGTAGGGTGTGCGTGAAATTTCCTACCAAAGCCAATTGTGGATATTCCCAATTTCGCTCGCCGATAGACAATGCTCTTCGAACTTCAGAATTTCGGCCATCTGCTGCAATTATAAAATCAGCCGAAACTGTTGAGCCGTCACCCATTGTCAACATTGCAGGTTCATCAGCGCACACGTTTATATTTTCCAAAGCAAGTTTGAAGTTGGTTAGATTTGAGTGTTGATCGCATTTTGTGGCCAGAATCTTACCCAGTAATTTGTTTTCTATGTTGAAACCAAATTCTACTTGTCCGATTTCAGAGGCGATAAAATCTGTCTGAGGCGCGCGAACCAGTCGTTTTGTGCCATCGATGATACGCATGGTTTTCAATGGAAATGCGACTTTTTCTGCTTCGTCCCATACATCTAATGTTTTAAGTATGGTGACGGATTCGCCAAGGAGCGCAGAGGTTTTCCCGTCAGGCTCGGCTTTTGCTGGCGCAATAAGCGCCGTAGTAAGGTCAAGACGTGCTGAGCCAAGGGCGGCGCAAAGACCAACAATTCCTGAACCAATGACTGCTACTTGAAAATGCTGCATAAAAAATTGGATCTCTTGGATGTTTCGAAATCAAGGACTTGGAAGTAGGAACTTAGGTCTTATGAAAATCTAAGCAATGCGTCAGAAGGTCATAAGTGTAGTACACCAGTTCTTTCCAAGATTTTGTCAGCATTTTCAAGAAACATGCTAATGATCCACGATCAAAAATCGCTTGAAGCTTGTATTTGTTTATGCCCAATGGCAAAACTGACGCATAGCTTGGTTATGCTTCCTCTTCGAAGTGTACCGCATCTGGGGAAGGGTGCTTCAAATGTTCGGAATTTCTAGGGATGCCATATGGGCCTTTGGTGTTCATCTTTTAACGTCTTCTGGTGCTTTCCTTGCATTTCTTTCTTTGGTTGCAGCAGCTGAGCAGCGCTTTACGGCAGCCTTTTTCTGGCTAGGTGTTGCTCTGGCCGTTGATGGTGTTGATGGTCCTCTTGCGCGCAAACTGGAAGTCAAAAAATGGTGGCCGCATTGGTCCGGTGATATGCTGGATTCGGTGATCGATTATGTGACTTTTGTTATGATTCCGGCGTTTATACTCTATCAAAGTGCGCTGATGGGAACAGGGCTTTCATTTATTGCTGCGGCCATTATCGTGACAACCAGTGCGATTTACTATGCTGATACGGGTATGAAGACGTTGGATTACGGCTTTAAAGGGTTTCCGGTTTGCTGGAACATGATCGTATTTACGCTCTTCATCGTATCGCCATCTGAATTATTGTCATTCCTGATTGTTATGATCACCGCGATTTTGACATTCGTGCCAGTTATATTTGTTCATCCAGTGAGGGTGAAGATATTACGAATTCCTACTTTAACGGTGTTTGGGGTTTGGGCGATTGGCGGGTTTATAGCGCTTTATTACAATTTGGATGCACCATCTTGGGTTGATGTTCTGATTGTTGCTTCAGGGGCCTATCTGTTTTGCATCGGTTTTGTTTTGCAATTGCTGGGCAAGCTTAAGTGATTTTAAATCGTACAAAATTACTAAATTGATTTGAAATGTGAAAATTTTCCTATATTGTAATTATGGGCAGCGGCTTGTTTGAATAGCAGGTCAAAAATGAAATCAGGAAGTAATAACGATAATAAGGCAAAGGCGGAGGTCTTTGTGGCAGCCAGCTTGGCTGACATGATTGAGCTTGGCATTTATATTACGGCGCATTGCCGAAAATGTGGGCATTGGAAGAGGTTAAGCCCGGATGGACTGGGTATCGCGCTGGAAACAACTATTCCGGCACTTGAAGGTAAATTTAAGTGTGGGATTTGTGGATCTCGAAATACTTGTGCAATGCCGGAATATAAGCGCCCGCCGCCTAACGGTGGCTAATGCTTAGTTTGGGTTGGCGTTAGAGGTTTGGTTCCGTGTTTGACCGTCTGTTGATATTGAAGGCACAAAAAAGCCCGGCTATTAACCGGGCTAATTTACTGAATTCAGAATTTGGATTAATTGCAAGATGCGTTGCAAGCCATTGCAGCAGTGCCGCATTCTGTTGAATTCATGAAGTTTGTTTTAACCTGGTTCAAGCCATCAGCTGGAGTGCTTGCCAATTGCTGTGCAGATGCAACACACTGCAAATATTGTGTTGTGCAAGCAGTTGAACACTGAGCCATCATAGCCATCTTTTCAGCAACATTTGCTGCAGATGCTGTTGATACGAATGCAGTTGCTACAAACCCGGCAGTTACGATAATTCCCAATAGATTCTTCATTTACATTCTCCCTGAGGCGCGATTGATTTTTGTTGAAAAGGCTTTTTTTCTCAAAAAAGCAATTCATTATATGAAAATACTGAATGTTATGAAACATGCAACAGGTTTGTTTGTATCTAGGTGCTTCTGATCAAATTCCATGTCGATAATGTCGGTCATCTAAATTTTGCGAAAAGCTTTTAAAAAACCATATTTGTTACCTACTTTTCATGATTGAAGCTGTAATGTCTTTTCAAAAGCCCTGCATTGAGTTTTTCCTCTGTCTGAAACGGAAAAACACAGGTTTAGACTAATGTGCCTCGATCTATTTAGAAAGTGAAATCTGGTTTGGAATGTTTGATGAAATCGAAGCGATCTTTACTAGGCCTTGCCTGTTTAATAGGTCTTGGAGGCTGCGTTTCTTCAACGTTGGATTCGAACCAATTTCGCCCGGTTGGAAGTCAGTCCACCGCCAATGTGCAGCAACAACAAGTAACAGATGCATCAAGCGCCCCCGTTTCTATAAGTCCTGCCGCCCAAACCACAGACCCAGCGGATGGGATTGATGAAGCTGGAAAAGCTGCGGCAATTGCTGAAATGCGCGCGAAAGGGCAACAGACCAGTGGTCAGAAAACCCATATTGGTGCATTGCCGGAAACGGCAGCAAGTCAATTGACGACCGCTGAACGAGCGAAAAAATCTGCTGAGTTGGCAAAAAAAGTAACCGAAGCCAATTCTGAAGTTACAGATGGTGAAGTTGCTTCAAAACAAGCTTCAATCCGCAGGCTGCAACAAAAGGCCAAGAACCACTACCAATCGGCCGTCAACGCCATTGAGAACTGATTCCATTTCAAATTTTTTGATCCATGAGTCTTGTGTTGAAATGCACAGAATTGGATAAAATTTGAAGTATGTTTTGATCATGGGGCTTCGTCATAAGGAAGCAAATCATGACAAATACAATATCAAAAACAGCCTTGGTTTTGGCAGTTGTAACAAGTGGTCTCGTCTTTGCCAGCGGCGCTTATGCGCAATCAAGCAATGGTAACCAGAACGGCGGGAACAGCAATGGCAACGGAGTTGGCCAAGGCGCCCAAGGTTCTTCTGCCTCTGGAAGCGACAACAATAACCTAAACGCTATTGGAAAAATCAGCGTAAAGAACCCGAATAACAATCCAAGAAATCCACGTCGCCCAAAAGTTCCAGCGAAAACGCAAGTTTTTGCAAGCCAGAACAGTCCGTGTGGCGTGATATATAGCCAGATAACCAAGGGCAATATGCTTGTAATGGTGCCGCGCTATAATGAGTGCATGCGCCTTGGACTTGAGCACTAAATCTAAATGGCCCGGCGGCTTAAAGTCTCCGGGCTTTTTTCTTGTCTTATCGTGCGCCATTTCGCGTTTATTAATGAGTCCTGACCCTAACCTAGGCCTTGCAGTTTTACGTTGGCAAACTTAAACAAGGGCAATTCGTGCCGAACATTCGGTATTTGCTTAAACAAAGGTTTTTCACGTGTCACAAAATGCATTGCGTATTGGTATTGCCGGAGTTGGAACTGTCGGCGCGGCTCTCACCAGATTGTTACATTCTAAAAGCAATCTGCTTGCAGAACGTTGCGGCCGTGCGATGACAATCACGGCTTTTACTGCACGCGACAAAGACAAAGATCGCGGTTGTGACCTTTCCAATATGACATGGTTTAACGATCCGGTTGCTTTAGCCAAATCAGATGAAATCGACGTCTTTGTCGAATTGATAGGCGGCGATGGCGATCCTGCTTTTGCAAGCGTGATGGCTGCTCTTGAAAACGGCAAGCATGTTGTAACAGCCAACAAAGCACTTTTGGCAAAACACGGTGTTGAACTTGCGCTGAAGGCAGAAGAAAACGGCGTGATCCTCAATTTTGAGGCGGCCGTTGCCGGGGGGATTCCGATTATCAAAACAATGCGTGAGGCGCTGACGTCAAACAGTGTTCAGCGCGTCTATGGTATTATGAACGGCACCTGTAACTACATGCTGACGCGCATGGAAAATGAAGGTCTGTCCTATGATGAGTGCCTCAAAGACGCGCAGGAACTAGGTTATGCAGAAGCTGATCCGACCTTTGACGTGGAAGGGTTTGATACGGCACACAAACTGGCGATTTTGACCAGCTTGGCTTTTGGCACGCAAATTTCAGCAGATGATATATATGTTGAAGGTATCTCGAATATCACATCCGATGATATCATAGCTGCAAAAGATCTGGGATATCGCATTAAGCTTTTGGGCGTTGCGCAGCGCACTGCGAGCGGTATTGAGCAACGTGTCCATCCAACCATGGTTGCTCTCGATAGCCCGCTTGCACAGATTTCAGGGGTTACGAACGCTGTAGCTGTTGAAGCGGACATTGTTGGCCAATTGGTAATGTCTGGTCCTGGCGCTGGCGGTGACGCGACCGCATCGGCTGTTGCTAGTGATTTGTGTGATATTGCGAAAAGCAAGCCGGGTCATCAACATGCGCCAGCTCTTGGCAAACCTGCTGCGCATCTTGAACCATATGTGAAAGCACAAATGCAAGCTCATGAAGGCGGCTATTTCATTCGAATGTCCGTCAACGACCGCGCGGGCGCTTTTGCATCAATCGCCAGTCGTATGGCGGAAGCTGGGATATCATTAGAATCGATTGTTCAACACAAACGGCCTGAAGAATTGAAAAAAGATAACAAGGATTCTCAGCCGGTTATTTTAATTACCCATGAAACGACTGAGGCGGCTATTCGAGGCGCATTGGACAAAATTCATTCCGATGGCCATCTAGCTGCTCCGTCACAAATGATCAGAATGGAACGTTAAGCGGCAGATTTTAAGCATCTTTTGAAAAATCTGTTTATCAAACGCCAATCATATCGATTTAAACGGAAATCGGGTCAAAATGGGCATTGTAATTAAGGTTTTCCTGATAGATACCCACTCCTAAGATTGAAGATGGAGTGAAAATAGATGGTAAATTCAACACCAGCCGCCGAGCGCCTTGATCGTATTCTTACCTTGGAGCTAGCCCGTGTTACGGAAGCGGCTGCGGTCGCCGCAGCGAGATTGCGCGGTCACGGTGATGAGAAAATGGCCGATCAGGCCGCTGTTGATGCCATGCGGACCGAGCTGAACAATCTGCCAATAGATGGGCGCGTTGTGATTGGTGAAGGGGAACGCGACGAAGCTCCCATGTTGTATATTGGTGAAGAAGTTGGAACCAAAAGTGGCTCCGCGGTTGATATCGCGCTTGATCCCTTGGAAGGCACAACCATCTGCGCCAAGAACCAGCCGAACTCCATTGCTGTTATTGCCATCGCAGAACGCGGAAACCTGCTTTATGCACCTGATGTTTATATGGACAAGATTGCGATTGGACCCGGATTTGAGCCAAGGCTAATTGATATCAACAAGACTGCCACGCAAAATCTTGAAGCGCTGGCAAACGCCAAGGGCGTTAAGGTATCTGATCTTACGGCCTGTATCATGGACCGTCCACGCCATGCGCGTTTGATTGAAGAAGTGCGCAACACAGGCGCTGCCATACGACTTATTGGCGATGGTGACGTTGCAGGTATTATCCATACGACTGATCCTGAAATGACAGGTATCGATATTTATATTGGAATTGGCGGGGCGCCTGAAGGTGTACTTGCTGCCGCTGCGCTGCGTTGTATCGGTGGGCAAATGCAGGGACGTTTGATCCTTGACACGCCTGAAAAGGTTGAGCGTGCGCGCAAGATGGGCGTTACTGATCCCAACAAAGCCTACACGATGGAAGAAATGGCCAAGGGCGATGTTATATTCTCGGCTACAGGCGTAACCGACGGCAATATGCTTGATGGGGTTCGTTTTGGCCGTGGCATGATAACGACCCACACTGTGGTTATGCGGTCATCATCACGCACCGTTCGCGAGATCAAAGCGACGCACCATGACTTGGAAAAATTCGGTAAGCACTGATGGCTTTCAATTTTAAGCGATTATCCTTTTTGAAGTCTATCAACTTTGTCTTGTTTGCCTGCTTGTGAAGTCTTAAACATTTCTCATGGGCAAACAGTCAGAGACTTCCACTTTTTTAAACGTTGAAAAATCCCTATCGGGCAAACGCTGGATTGAGCGATTAGATGGACGTGGGCGCAATCAGGCGCTGGCAATATCCCAAAGCTATGACATTCCAGATTTGATTGCGCGGGTATTGGCAGGACGGGGAATTGAGGCGGAAGAAGCAGAGCAGTTTCTCAGTCCAACGATCCGCGATCTCATGCCTGACCCATCTGTGCTCACGGATATGGATTTAGCTGCGGCGCGTTTGTGCGATGCGATTGCAGCTAAACATAAGATCGCGATTTTCGGTGACTATGATGTAGACGGAGCCGCGTCATCGGCATTGATGTCCCGCTTTTTGACCGACCTTGGTATTGAAAACGAAATCTATATTCCCGACCGGATCTTTGAGGGCTATGGGCCTAATCCTGAAGCCATCAAACAATTGGTCGAGTGTGGTGCTAAGCTGATCATCACAGTTGATTGCGGCGCGACCAGTTTTGAGTCGCTTGAGACGGCACGCTCCCTTGGTGTTGATGTGATCGTTTTGGACCATCACCAGATGGGCACAGAACTGCCTCACGCGGCTGCATTGGTCAATCCAAACCGCCAGGATGATCTCTCTGGGCTTGGGTTTCTTTGTGCCGCAGGTGTTGTGTTTATGGCTCTTGTTGCCGCTCAACGGGAATTGCGACGCCGCAAAATGGCGATCGGGCCAAATCTGCTGGACATGTTGGATATTGTTGCCTTGGCAACTGTCTGTGACGTGGTTCCGCTAAAAGGATTGAACCGTGCATTTGTGGTGAAAGGTATGCAGGTCTTACGCCAGCAGAAGAATATTGGTCTGGCGGCACTAGCAAGAACTGCCCGTCTTGATGGGCCCATGACACCCTATCACCTTGGTTTTGTCTTAGGACCGCGGATTAATGCTGGGGGACGCATTGGTGATGCAGGGTTGGGAAGTCGCTTATTGGTGAATGCATCCCAGGAAGAAGCCTTGAAGATCGCCGAGCAGCTTGATCAACTTAATCAAGAGCGTCAGGCCGCTGAGGCAATTATGTTGGAAGAAGCTATTGCTGAAGGCGATGCCGAGATGAGTGCGGGCGAGGGGCCGTCGGTTTTGGTCACGGCCCGAAAAGGCTGGCATCCTGGCATTGTTGGTCTTTTGGCATCCCGTTTGAAAGACCGTTTCAACCGACCGGCAGTCGCTATTGCTTTTGACGGAAACGGAAAGGGTTCCGGCTCTGGTCGCTCCATTGCAGGCGTTGATCTTGGTGCTGCTATCAGAGCGGGTGTAGAGGCTGGAATTTTGGAAAAAGGTGGCGGTCATGCCATGGCGGCAGGCTTAACAGTGCGTCATGAAAAGCTTGGTGAGTTGCGTGCCTTTGTGGATGAACGTTTAAAAAATGAAGTAGCAAAAAGTACAGATCACGAGACAATCAAGATTGATGGAGCGCTGACTGCACGCAGCGCAAATGTAGCTTTTTGTGATTTATTGGAACAGGCAGGTCCTTATGGGGCCGGGCATTCGCAACCGATTTTCGCATTTCCGAATCATTTGGTGAAAGACTCGCGAATTGTTGGGCGCGATCATGTGAGCTTCACTCTGCAAGGCGGTGATGGGAAAACCGTTCGAGGAATAGCATTTCGAAAAGCTGAAGAACCGCTTGGCCACGCTTTACTGGAAGCACAGGGCGGTTATTTGCATGTTTGCGGAATGGTAACAGCAGATTATTGGCAAGGAAGCAAACGTCCGCAGTTGCGGTTGCTGGATGCTGCTAAGCCATCAAAGTGAGAGTAAAGTGCGAAGGGTCAAACAAAACAGTATCACTGAGGGGCGAACTCCACTGATATTGGCAGCCTAGTTTTCGTAGACATATGTTTGGGGCGATATTATCTAGAAAGACTGCGTTGACCCTTCGCAACTCTACTTTTGATTGAAATATGTAAATATTTGATTATCAGACTGTCCTATTTAGAAAAAACATCAATAAGTTGCAATTCAGTGCAGGTTTTTAGCAGATGTCTCTATGGCATGAAGCAGAGATCCAGCAGTAGATCTGGCTGAGAGCAAAAGAAAACTATCGTTCTCATCGCGAATAACCAGCACACCCAAATGTTCCATCATGGTTCTGGCTGCCATTCCAGTTTTGAACACATCTGGATGAAGATTGATTGGGCAGATGCGCTCCAGTGCTTCAAGTTTCCGCTCGCCAGATATTTTTAATGTAACCCAAGCATCTGACTGATCTGTCACATAGGCTTTACCATTTAAAAGTTTGCCTACTGTTTCTGATGGCATGTTGTCTTTTTCATCAAAGGAAAAAAGATACTGATCTGGCGATGCCCAAATCAACATTGCATTTCCAGATTTACTGTCGGTTGTTTGGCCAGGTTCTGGCAAATCCAGATTCAATTGCTTTTTGATTGCAGCTTTCAAAGCAGCAAGACCACTATTGGGGACCGCAATGGAAACCAGAGAACGACCTGAAACTTCGGATATCGTGACCTTGTTTATTTCAGCAGAGAATCCACTGAGGGGTGAGACAGCTTTAAGCACGGAGGCGTTCTCCTTCAGGGTCAATAAAGTGTGGGGAGACGATTTCCACGTCCTGGGTGGTTCCGCGCAATCCATCAAAGGCCGTGACAATCTCTCCGATGCGTTGATCTCCGCGTTTGATAAAGCCAAGGCCAATTGAGGTTTTCAAGTTTGGTGAATAACCAACAGAGGTCATATAACCCTGATCATGCGCCATGGTTGGTTCTTTGCCCTTTGTGACGAAGTGAGCCCCTGCGGTTAGCGACTTGGAACTATCGACTGGTTTGAACCCCACAAGCTTGATGGCATCATCGCGGTTCATCTGATCACGCTCTGACAATCTGCTGCCAATGGCGTCTTTCTTTTTGGATACCATTTTTCCGAGACCAAGATTGAGCGCTGTGGTTTGACCATTCAATTCATTGCCGGCGGCATGCCCTTTTTCAATACGCATAACGCCAAGAGCTTCCAACCCATAAGGCGTTACATCAAACTCTTTACCAGCATCCATCAATTCGCGAATGAGCGCATCGCCGTATCGGGTTGGTACTGCAAGTTCATATGCCAATTCGCCAGAAAACGAGATTCTGAACAAACGGGCAGGGGTTCCGTCACAAATGCTGATCTCCCCGCACGCCATAAATGGAAATGACTCATTGGATATATTGTGTTTTTTATCGACAATCTTTTCCAGCAATTTACGGGCATTGGGTCCGGCAATGGCATATTGTGCCCATTGTTCAGTGACAGAAATCAGATGTACATCCAGATCTGGGCGCAGGCATTGGCGAACAAATTCCATGCGCCGGAAAACCAAAACGGCATTCGCAGTCGTGGTAGTCATGACAAAATGGTTTTCAGCAAGGCGGGCAGTTGTGCCATCGTCATAAGCGATACCATCTTCACGCAACATCAATCCATAACGTACTTTGCCGACCGGCAATTTACCAAAAGCGTTGGAATAAACCAGATTGAGAAACTCAGCGGCATCTTTGCCCTGAATGTCTATTTTACCCAATGTGGTAACATCGCAAATACCAACCGATTTTCTGGTTGCCAAAACTTCACGGTCAACACTTTCGCGCCAATGGGTTTCGCCGGATTTGGGGTGCCATTGAGCGCGCATCCACATGCCGCTTTCTATGAAGATCGCACCGTTTTCTTTTGCCCAAGTATGGCTCGGCGTATAGCGAGTCGGTTTGAAATCCTTGCCACGGACGCGGCCACCGAACGCACCAATTGGCACTGGCGTATAAGGTGGGCGGAAGATTGTTGTTCCAGTTTCCGCGATTGTTTTGCCGCTTACCTCGGCCATAACCGCAAGACCAAGAATATTGGATGTCTTGCCCTGATCAGTGGCCATTCCCAATGTTGTATAGCGCTTCAAATGCTCGACGGAACGGAATCCTTCCTGATGGGACAGTTTGATGTCTTTGACGGTGACATCGTTTTGTTGGTCTACCCAAGCGCGGGCAGTTGATTCTTTCACATACCAATAGGCTGACGTTTTGGCCGCTTCGTCTTCTGCCTTTGGCGCAGACTTGCGCGATGGGGTGAAGCCAAGTTCTTTGGCAATTTTATTGGCGAATAAATGTCCATCGTTAAGGGATGCTGCAAGGGTCATTGATCCATTTGCAGCGCCTACCACGCTCATGCCAATGGGCATTTCGCCAGCCGGTACAAAGCCTGCAATATCCTCGCGCCATTGCGGGCGGCCCCTTTGATGGCAAGTCAGGTGCACATTTGGGTTCCACCCGCCTGATACGGCAACGCAATCTGTGTCGATGGTCTGGCCATTGCGGAGCGTAATCGATGAAACGCCATGGCGGCCTCTTGTATCAATAATACGTCCGCCCATAATAATGGCCGTATCTTTAAAGGCTCCAAGAGGTTCAACGTCTCTGGTATCTATGATCGCGGTGATCTGCGCGCCTTTTGCGGCAAGGTCAGAAGCTGTTCGCCAACCGTCGTCGTTGTTGGTGAATATGGATATGCGTTTACCCGGCAATACGCCGAAACGGTTTGCATAGGTTCTGACGGCACTCGCAAGCATAATGCCCGGGCGGTCATTATTGCCGAAAGCTATTGGGCGCTCATTGGAGCCGCCTGCTAAAATTGCACGTTTGGAGTAGATCCGCCAAAGGACTTGCCTTGGCTTTCCATTGCTTGATCCAAGGTGATCTGTCTTGCGTTCAATTGCGCCGTAAATACCATGATCATAAGCGCCATAGATTGTTGTGCGCGGCATCAGGCGAACATTCGGCATTGCGGCAAGCTCGTCAGTGGCATTGGCTGCAAAAGCTTGACTGCTTTCGCCGCCCACTTCCATGGTTTCGCTGTTTAGGCGACCGCCAAATATAAAATCTTCGTCTGCGAGGATGACCTGTGCGCCAGAGCGTCCTGCCTGAAGTGCTGCTGCAATACCAGCTGGTCCTGAACCAATTACAAGAATATCGCAGTGGAGGAAGCCTTTGTCATAACTGTCAGGATCTTCTTGGCCTGATAGGCGCCCAAGTCCTGCCGCAGCTCTGATGGTTGGCTCATAGAGTTTTTCCCAAAAGGCTTTTGGCCACATAAAGGTTTTGTAGTAAAAACCTGCAGCTAGAAAAGGCGACATCAGATCGTTGATTGCCATAAAGTCATATTTTAACGGCCCGCGGTGGTTCTGGCTTTTTGCTTCCAGACCTTCGAATAGCTCTACTGTAGTCGCGCGCGTATTGGGTTCTTGATGTGCTCCTGATCGGAGTTCAACCAAGGCGTTTGGCTCTTCTGATCCTGCGGTCAAAATCCCTCTGGGGCGGTGATATTTGAACGAGCGGCCAACGAGTTTTACGCCATTTGCCAATAGCGCAGAAGCCAGAGTGTCACCTTGATAACCGACATAACTGGTGTTGTTGAATTTGAAATTCACTGGCTGATTGCGCGAGACCAGACCGCCATTGATGCGATGGGATTGGGTCATGCCTTTTTCCCTTTTTTTGCAGCGGCTGTTGTTTTTGTTTTACTGTTAATTTCTTGCAGCTTCACATCACGGGCAAGCTCGACTTTTGAAATCGCGTGGGTCAGTGTATTGCGTGTTACTACTAACCATGATCGATCACCCTGTTCATGATACCATAACTCGCGAAGTTCTCCGGCCGGATTGTCACGCAAATATTGATATTCATAAAATTGATTGCCAGCATCTGTGCTTTGCCAATCGGGTCTGTTCATCAGTGACGCATCGCCAAGATACACAAATTCAGCGGCATCACGGGGTCCAAGAAGAGGGTGGTTGATGATCATTCGTCAGTTCCTATGTGCATTATTAGGCATTTGTTTTTTCACGAATTTCTTTTCGCTTTGACAAGAGCTAAATCGGGTAGGCCATTAGTGCAGGTTGGGTTGCGCACCAACGCCTTTTTCATCAATCAAATGGCCGCGCATAAATCTGTCTAGTCTCAATTCTTGCGCGAATTCGTGTGGCTGATCTTTCGCAATCAAGTGGGCGTAGCAAAAGCCTGAGGCAGGTGTGGCCTTGAACCCGCCATAACACCAACCGCCGTTGAAATAGAGGCCGTCAATTCCGGTTTTGTCGATGAATGGCGATCCATCCATGGACATGTCCATAACGCCGCCCCACATGCGCAACAGCCGGGCTCTGCCTATCATGGGCATGAGTGCCATACCGCCTTCACAAACGTCTTCTACAACGGGCAAATTGCCGCGTTGGGCATATGTGTTGTAGCCGTCGATATCACCGCCAAACACAAGACCGCCTTTGTCTGATTGAGAAACGTAGAAATGACCAGCACCGAAGGTCAGCACGCCCGGGATAACTGGCTTCAAGCCTTCTGAGACAAATGCCTGCAACACATGGCTTTCAATGGGAAGACGCATTCCGGCATAGGACATAACCTTGCCCGATGAACCCGCCACACAAACGGCGATCTTTTTGGCTTTGATGGTGCCTCTATTGGTTGTCACGCCTTTGCAAACGCCCTTATCCATCACAAAGCCGTTTACTTCGCAGTTCTGGATTATGTCAACGCCACGACTGTCTGCGCCCCGTGCATAGCCCCAGGCGACCGCATCATGGCGAACCGAACCGCCACGGCGTTGGGCCAATGCGCCCATGATTGGGAAGCGCGCATTGTCGAAATCAAGGAATGGGCATTCTTTTTGGAGTTGTTCGCGGTTTAGTAACTCTGCATCGACGCCCGCCATGATCATGGCATTGCCGCGCCGTACATAGGCATCGCGCTGAGCATCAGAATGGTAAAGGTTCATAACACCGCGTTGGGAAACCATCGCATTGTAATTGAAATCCTGTTCAAGGTTTTCCCAAAGCTTCATAGACAATTCGTAAAAAGGGGTGTTGCCCGGCAAAAGATAGTTTGAGCGGATGATGGTTGTGTTCCGGCCCACATTGCCGCCACCGATCCAACCTTTTTCAAGAACGGCAACATTGGTTATGCCGAATTCTTTTGCCAGGTAATAGGCTGTCGCCAGACCATGGCCGCCGCCGCCGATAACGATGACATCATATTCTGCTTTGGGTTCCGGTTCGCGCCAGACAGGCTCCCAACCTTTGTGGCCAGTCATAGCCTCTTTAAACACCTTCAATGCAGAATAACGCATGCCATGCTCCTGGACGTCTTTTCGTCTTGAAGATTGTCTAGATATAAACAGGGCTGGACTTTTCTATTAAAGACATATTATTGCATCTCATGGTCAGCTATCACAAAGACGAACGCCCTTTTAATATTGGTTTCCTCCTCGTGGAGGGCTTTGCAATGATGTCTTATGCGGCAGCGTCGGAGCCGTTTCGTGCGGCCAATGTGTTGGCTGGCAAGACCCTTTACAATGTATCGAATATTTCGCTGTTTGGCGGACAAGTGTCGAGCTCTGGGGCAGGGGTCGTTAAAACCAAAGCGCAGATTGGCGAACAAATTGAGTTTGATCTATTGCTTGTTTTGGCCGGGCCAGAACCAACAAAGTTCAACGACAAACGGGTGTTTCAATGGTTGCGAAACTTATCGCGCCGGGGGGTTAAGCTGGGCGGCGTTTCAGGTGGCCCTGCGATCCTCGTCGCTGCGGGGTTGATGAATGACTATCGAATGACCATTCATTGGGAGCATGCGCCGTCATTGGTAGAAATGTCACCCAATTTGAAGTTGGAAAAGAGCATATTTGTGATCGATCGCGATCGCTATACCTGTGCTGGCGGGATTGCGGCGCTTGATATGATCCATGAATTAATCGCCAGCCATCACGGCGAAGAATTCGCCACAAGTGTGAGCGACTGGTTCATGCATACGGATGTGCGCGCTTCAGGGCAGCCACAACGGGCAGGATTTGTTGTGCGGTATGGGACAACGAGCGCTCCGATTATACGCGCAATAGAAGCGATGGAAAATCATCACGGTGATCCACTGGATTTACCGCAGTTGTCGAAACTGACCGGAGTGGGACCGCGACAATTGAACCGACTATTTCGCGAAAAACTAAAAGCGGGGACGATGGAATTTTATCGAGATCTGCGTCTTGAAAAGGCAAAGAACCTTTTGTCTCAATCGCCGTTATCGATCACTGAAATTGCTATTGCAACAGGCTTTTGTTCTTCTGCGCACTTTGCCAAAACGTTTCGGTCAAAGTTCGGCGCCCCGCCTTCAAGTTTCAGAAAGTAGACGGGCCGCGCCAAAAACAAAAGTATGACCTCTCGCTTGCGCGAAACGCACACTAGATATCTGCACATCAAAAATTAAAAGAAATGGTACGCCCTACGGGAATCGAACCCGTGTTACCGCCGTGAAAGGGCGGCGTCCTAACCGCTAGACGAAGGGCGCACTCTAGAAACTTTCCGAAGGAAAGCTCCTGTGCGGCGCTTATAGATAGGAAAACCCGATGCATCAACAGGAAAATGGTAGTTTTTCAAATTAAATTCACTGAAAGATTTTGATGGGGCAATTTGGGGCCAATATGCATCTATATCAGGCATTGTTGTCCACAAAACGCATATTTTCAAAGTAAACAGCGCGAAAAAGGCCCGACTAAAACCCTTTTAGGCACGTTTCTTTTTGCTTCTGCGGCAAGGGTGATGCCAGTCGCGCTGTGATCCCACATCAATATGAACTGAATCGGTTCGGCAATAGGTTCCAACGCCGCCACGTCCCGGGACTGTGCGCAAGAATTTTGCCAAATCCCATTTGGACACGCCTTCAATCTGGATATCAGCAGCTTTACAATAAATATGTGTTGAGTTTCGTGCACCACCTGCGCGTCTATTGCCAGTCGGGCTTCTATATCCTGATGTTACCATAACTTTTTTGCCATAACGGCGCTCCACTACGGTCAAAATACGCATCAATTCAGGCTTAAAGCAGTCGACTTGCACTCTTTCAGTTTGTAAAACGAGACCTTTGGGCGACATTATACGTCCAAGTGAGCCCACAGATGCAACTTGAACAGAATCATCTTCATCATCTGCTTCTTCGTCGTTTATGCCAAACAATGCACTGTTGCGCTGCACGCCAGGCAATCCGCTTTTTGAGCCACTAATTGATGATGTGGATGGTACTGCAGACGCTATAACCGTTTTTGAGGCTGGCTTAACTGCTTTGACAGGGCCTTTTGTTGCTTGTTTTGTTTTTTTGCCAAACCAAAGCTCGAACAAGGTTTTCGGTTTTTCGGTTTGTTTGGGGGCTTGAGTAACCGTCTGGCTTACAGCAGAGGTCGCTGCAGTTTGGCTATCTGCGGTTACATCCACTGCGACGGGTGCGTTAGTATTTAGGTTTTCAGCGGAGGATGAAGTGTCCAAGGATGCAAGTTGTGTTTCACTAGCTGCTTGCGGCGTTGGCACCACAGCCGAACTAGCATCAATATTCTCATTCAAGACATCTGCGGCAGCCTGTGCGACCGGACTTTCGTCTGTTGTTGGCAATAAGGCGGTTTCATTTGAAAGTACAGGCTGCGCCACCAAAGGAGAGCGCACTGGGATAGGAACACCACCTGCCAAATCGCTTGCTGCTAGTTGTGTTGAGCTTTCATCGCTTTGGCCATCCAGAGAGACAGGATCTTCTGTTGATGAAATAACTGCAACGTCCAATGCGTTATTGACCGATGAACCGACGCATCCTGAAAGTGCGGTGGTTGAAATCAGGAGTGCCGCAAAAATTGTCTTTTTATGACTACTTAATGAGTATGAAATGGCGCTGCCACGCAGGTTCAGCATATGGGTGGACGCATTTGTGGCGGGAATGGAGGGCTTACAGAATTTTTGCCAAGCATTTTCTGCTCGGCTAATCATACCTGTCTGTTTCCGAAAATAGCCAAGTTATTCCCCATTTTTCAGCAAATTGAGACGTGCAATCAAACGCGTCTCCCAAATTCAGGTTCTCCATCAAATGCGCGATGAACCTAAACTCAATCTCTATAACGGATTCTCCTAAGGAATCCAAATTCTTAGGCTAGATCACAGATGCCCCAAGCTTTACGCAGTTACCGTGTTCTGGATCTGCTATTCAGCTAATACCCAAATATGTCTCAAAAATGGTAAACGTTTAATTGCGCTTACTCTTGATAGTGGACTTCCAGAATATGGATGAAAAAACACCGGCCATATGACCGGTGCTTTCAAATTTTACATTCAGCGATGAGGGGTAGTTATGAGCGCTTATTGATAGGCACATAATCACGCTGCGTTGCGCCCGTATAAAGCTGACGTGGACGACCGATTTTCTGTTTCGGGTCGTCGATCATTTCTTTCCACTGGGCGATCCAACCAACGGTTCTCGCCAGAGCGAATAGAACTGTAAACATGGTGGTTGGGAAACCAAGCGCTTTCAGGGTGATGCCGGAATAGAAATCGATGTTTGGATAAAGCTTCTTTTCGATGAAATAATCATCGGTTAGAGCGATCCGTTCAAGTTCCATGGCAACGTCTAACATTGGATCGTCTTTGATTCCCAATTCTTTGAGAACCTCATGAGTTGTTTTCTGCATGATCTTGGCGCGTGGGTCGTAGTTTTTATAAACCCGGTGACCAAAGCCCATGAGACGGAACGGATCGTTCTTGTCTTTTGCACGTGCGATGAATTCTGGAATACGGTCCACTGAACCGATTTCAGCAAGCATGTTCAATGCTGCTTCGTTGGCACCGCCATGGGCAGGACCCCAAAGGCAGGCAATACCAGCGGCGACACAGGCAAACGGGTTTGCACCTGATGAGCCAGCAAGACGAACAGTTGAAGTAGATGCGTTTTGCTCATGGTCAGCGTGAAGGATGAAAATACGGTCCATGGCGCGGGCCAAAACTGGATTTACCTTATATTCTTCGCAAGGAACCGAGAAACACATATGGAGGAAGTTAGACGCATAATCGAGATCATTGCGTGGATACACAAATGGCTGACCAACGTGATATTTGTACGCCATTGCTGCAATTGTTGGCATTTTCGCGATCATACGAAGCGAAGCCACCATTTGCTGGTGGGGATCGGATATGTCTGTCGAATCGTGATAAAAGGCTGATAGAGCACCAACGACACCACACATCACGGCCATTGGGTGGGCATCGCGACGGAAACCGGTGAAAAAGCGGTTCATCTGCTCGTGAACCATTGTGTGGTAGGTTACACGGTGATGAAAATCTTCGTTTTGCTCTTTGTTTGGCAATTCACCGTAAAGCAGCAGATAGCAGGTCTCTAGGAAGTCGCCATGGTCGGCCAGCTGATCAATTGGATAGCCGCGGTGCAACAAAATGCCTTTGTCACCGTCAATAAATGTTATGTCGCTTTCGCAGGATGCAGTTGATGTGAAACCTGGATCATATGTAAAACGATCCGTTTTGGCGTAAAGTGCGCTGATATCGAGGACATCTGGGCCCAAAGTGCCTTCTTTGACAGGAAAGTCCCAGCTTTCATCACCGATGGTCAATTTTGCTGTTTTATCTGTCATATAAATATCCTCTTCACAAAACCTGTTGTTCATTCTCCGGAAAGTTTTCCGAAAAATAATGCGTATATCAAATTGAAAGAACCAATTATTCCGCTTCGACACCATATATGCTGCACTGCAGCAAATTAGCAAGTAGGGATTAATTATCGTATTTTTCTGTAAGGCTCAAGTCACACCATAGTTATAGGCCCTAATGGATTGACCCTCAGTCTTTGAGCCTATCTCTGAGTCGGTTCAGGCATTCTTCCTTGCCCAAAACGGCCAAAACATCAAAGACGCCTGGCGATGTGGAGCGTCCGGTTAAAGCCGCGCGTAGCGGTTGCGCCACTTTTCCAAGTTTCAATTCCTGAATTTCAGCAAATGTTTTTACAGTCGTCTCAAGAGCAGTGACATCCCAATCTGATTCTGCTTCTAAAACAGGAATCAATTTAGCTAAAATATCGTCACCGCCATCTGTTAAAATACCCAAAGCTTTTTCTTCAAATGGCAAAGGACGTTCGACAAAAAGGTAAGCGGCGCTATCGATTAACTCGACCAATGTTTTTGCGCGTTCTTTGAGACCGGGCATGGCAGCAATGAGTTTGGCTTTTCCGGTTTCATTGAGTTTTCCACAAAGAGGCGTTTCTATTTCCACTTCGTCTAATATCTCTTCCATGCGATCAGCCAGATAGGCATCATCGCTATGGCGAATATAATGCCCATTCAATGCTTCGAGTTTTGCAAAATCAAAGCGGGCGGCGGCTTTATTCATTCCACTGAAATCAAACCATTCCAACATTTCCTTTGTAGAAATGATTTCGCTGTCCCCATGGGCCCATCCAAGACGAACAAGATAATTGCGCAATGCTTCAGGCAAATAGCCCATGGCCCGATAGGCTTCAGCACCTAGTGCGCCATGGCGTTTGGACAATTTCGCGCCATCTGCACCGTGAATCAGCGGGATATGCGCCATTACCGGAACGTCCCAGCCAAGGGCTTGATAAATCAAAGTTTGACGTCCAGCATTGGTCAAATGATCATCGCCGCGAATAATATGTGTCACTCCCATATCATGATCATCGACCACAACAGCCAGCATATAAGTTGGATTGCCATCTGATCGAAGCAAAACCAAATCGTCCAAATCTTTATTGGGAAATTTGACTTCGCCCTGAACTTTATCGTCAACAATGGTAAAGCCATCTTGGGGTGCTTTTAGACGAATAACACCTTTAGCTCCTTCTGGAGCCTCAGACGGATTTCGGTCACGCCAGCGCCCATCATAACGGGGAGGGCGTCCCTCAGCTTTCGCCAATTCGCGCATTTCAGTAAGTTCTTCTTGAGATGCGAAGCAATAATAGGCGGTTCCATTTGCAACCATTTGCTCAGCGATTTCTCTATGGCGGTTAGCACGCTCAAATTGTGAGATAGGCTCGCCATCCCACTGAAGTCCCATCCAAGACAGGCCATCCAAAATCGCATCTACAGCCTGTTGGCTGGAGCGCGCGCGGTCGGTGTCTTCGATACGCAGGAGCATTTTACCGCCATTGGCTTTGGAATAAAGCCAATTAAACAAAGCAGTGCGAGCGCCTCCAATGTGGAGGTAACCAGTCGGCGAAGGCGCAAAGCGCGTAACTACCTGTTTTTTGTTTTCTTGTGTCATGGGTAATCCTGAATTGCAGCCTGCAACCTATATGGTGTCGGGATGGTAATTGATTTGGCTGTGATGTAGCATAGACCACGAAGGTTACAAGTGCGGCCGTTGCGAACCATTGTGGTTGTGAACTAGGCGATATAACCTTTTTGCCACGTTGATGACCTGATTTTTCCAGCGCCAACGTTACCCATGGCGAATAGATATGCAGCAAATTCTGCTGCATTTATTTGGTTCGTTTGTATTGGGTAATGCGTAAATGTTTGGCGAACGAAAATGGTTCAAAAAGAAAACTGAACTATCAAACAAGACAAATGTCATTGAAGACGAGTGGCTGTATGAGCCTTTGCCTATTGTGACAACGGATGCCCCAGCAGACAAAGGCGCCGGCGTTCCAAATGTAAGCAGTGATTTTTCTGATGATATTGAATTGGTTGAAAATGTTCGATTCGATCAGAGCCTAATTAATACTCCAAACAATCATCCTTTTACTGCAGAAAAAGTAAACCGATTTACCGCGCTGCGGTTTCAGGCGGAAATGCAGATATTTGATTTTCGCGATTCGATAAGGGTTGCCTTGGCAAAAGAATATGAACTGAGAAACCAGTTCAATTTTGTTCCCGTGATATTGGCGATGGGTATTGGTGCTTATTATTATGCTGACAGTGAGCCAAATGGCTTGGCATTATTGGCAACTTGGATTTGCTTTGCTGTGTTGCTTTTGAAGCTCAAGACCAAGGAAATCGCTTTTGGTTTGAGCGTTGCTGTATTTCTCTTCATCACCGGCTTGTCAGCGGCCAAAATACAAATGGACCGCGCAGTCATGCTGGTTCCAATGTCTCAATTGACGGGACAAATCAGTGGTGTTGTTCAGGTTGTAGATCAAAACAGGCGAGGGGCTGCGCGTTATTTAATCCGCCCAAGCTCCATAGAGGGATTAGCCGAAAACCAATTACCCAACACTATTCGACTGTCGGCAAGCAAGAAGCACCAAACCTTATCGCCCGGGGATGCGATTGAAGGATTGGCTAGGCTACAACCGATATCTGGTCCAGCCTATCCTGGCAGCTATGATTTTGCGTTTGCATCCTATTTGCAGGGGTTAGGTTTATCAGGCTTTTTCATGGGCGCTCCCACAAAAGTTGAAGCTGCCCCGAGCCAAGATTGGTTTACCAGTGCAAGCCTGTTGCTTCACACTGTTCGAGGAAATATCTCTGAACGAATTCGTTCAGGCTTGCCAGGTGAGGCGGGTGATATCGCTACGGCATTAATAACCGGAGACCGTTCCGGCCTTTCAAAAGATACCCAAGAAAGCCTTAGAAGATCTGGTCTAGCGCACATCTTGGCAATTTCTGGCCTGCATATGGCATTGGTCACTTTGACAGTAATCTGGTTGGTCCGGTTAATCTTAGTGTTTGTGCCGGGTCTTGCCGATCACTATCCCATCAAGAAATGGGCTATTGCCGCAGGGTTTGTTACTGCAACGCTATATTTGTTTATATCGGGCGCAAGCATTGCCACACAGCGCGCCTGGTTGATGATAACGGTTATGCTTGCAGCCAGCTTTATGGACCGGCGTGCATTGACGATGCGAAGTGTTACCATAGCAGCCCTGATTATTTTACTGGTTTCGCCTGCAAGTCTTTTCCAGCCAGGGTTTCAAATGAGCTTTGCTGCCGTTGCCGCACTTTTGGCAGTGTATCAAGACTGGACGCGCATAAACCGAAAACGCCGAACCAAGAATTATGAACCCAAGACAGGATGGTTTCGACAAATATTTGGGTATTTTGGTGGATTATCAGCCACCAGCCTGATTGCTGGTTTTGCAACTGCCTTGATTGCCATGGCGCATTTTCACCGTGTCGCGCCAATGGGATTGATTTCAAATCTTGTCGCTATGCCATTGGTGTCCATGTTAGTGATGCCGCTCTCCCTTTTGAGCATGTTTTTAATGCCCTATGGGTTTGAGGGGCTGGCGCTGGCCCCTTTAGGAAAATCCATACTGGGTGTCGTTTCGGTCGCTGATTGGGTGTACTCTTATGAGATTGATTTTGAGACGGGACATCGTCCAAGGTTGTTCTTGGTGATGGCTGCCGGGTTTCTAATTCTAGGCTGCTTTTTGCGGACCCGATTACGTTTGTTTGCACTTGCCCCTGTGATTGGTCTGGTTGGGATGGCAAATATGCCGGTTCCATTGCCAGATATCTCGATTGGGCAAGATGGACGCAGCATTGTTGTAAAGACCTCTCTTTTGGGTCCGAAGGGAGAGGAAACCGATGGTTTGACCCTGCTTTTTCCGCGCTCTGGCAAGTTCACGACGGAGATTTGGCAAAAAGCGTTTCTTCCGAATAGATCCTTTGATGCATTGCCCGATGAGATTAATTGCTCGAAAGATCGATGTGATTTTCAACTTAGTAATTTGAGTGTGAAAGTGATCTTCGACCCCAAATTGCTGCAAGCTGCCTGTGAAACTGCGGACTTGCTACTTGCTCCAAGGCTTTGGTGGGTAAATTGCAGGGGCAAGAAACCAAAAATGATTATCAATCGCACGCATCTTGAGACCAATGGTTCCTATCAGTTAGAAATCACGGGCGGCGATATCATCACCAAGACAGCTTGGCCGAATGTGGGGAATCATCAAAAGTGGAGAATCTGGCAGACAAGATTTGATATTACGGCGAGGCGTTATCCTCCGCGCATTGAAATCCGGCAAGGCCCACCTCGACGGCGGGAAGGGATTATTGATGAAATAGAAGTTGCTCAATAAAGGCAGGTATTAGCGGTTACAAATCGCATGTTTTTAAGCCTAATTGCGAAACATGATAAAAAAATTCAATTCACCCTTTGCGAATTGAGAAGTTGGGTGTTATAGACGCGCAAATTCGGGTTCATCAGCGATCCTTCGCGGGGAGTTGTAGAACCCATATTTTCGTTTGAAGGCCCTGCGCCTTTGGGTGAACCATCAGCGGGTATGGTGAAATTGGTAGACACGCCAGATTTAGGTTCTGGTGCCGCAAGGCGTGGGAGTTCAAGTCTCTCTATCCGCACCAAATTTTATAATGTGAGCCAGTGACGCAAAAGCGTCGCTGGCACTTTTCGAGAAAAACAGGTTGGTTGTTCCATGCAAATTACAGAAACAGTAAACAAAGGTCTTGAACGCGAATTGAAAGTCGTTGTTCCAAAAGAAGATCTGGCTGGACAACTGGCTGTACGCCTCGAAGACATGAAGGGCAAAGTGCGCATTGACGGATTTCGTCAGGGCAAAGTGCCAACAAACCACATCAAAAAGCTTTACGGCAAACAGATTATGGCTGAATTGGTCAATGAAATGATCAACAAACGTTCTGGCGAAGTTTTGAAAGAGCGCAATGAAAAAGCGGCTCAACAGCCTGCTATTTCGATGACTGAAGACGAAAAAGAAGCCGATGCCATTCTTTCTGGCGAAAAAGACTTTGAATTCAATATCTCTTATGAAGTGATGCCTGAAATTACTGTTCCTGCCCTTGATAAATTGAAAATCGAGCGCCCGATTGCAGAAGTTGCAGACAAAGAATTGGATGCTGAAGTTCTGAAAATCGCTGAAAGCGCCCGCACTTACGAAGAGAAAAAAGGCAAGACAGCTGATGGCGACCGCATTACCATGGATTATCTTGGTAAAGTTGATGGCGAGCCCTTTGAAGGCGGCAAGGACGAAGACGCTAAGCTTGTTATTGGTTCAGGCCGCTTTATTCCTGGCTTTGAAGAACAAATTATCGGCTTGAAAGCTGGCGATGAAAAAACCATTAAGGTTACATTCCCTGCTGAATATCAGGCAGAACATCTTGCTGGTAAAGACGCTGAGTTCGAAATCACTTTGAAGTTGGTTGAAAAGCCTGCGAAAATGGAAATCAACGATGAGTTGGCTAAACAGCTTGGTGTTGAAAGCGCTGACAAATTGCGCGAAGCTGTTAAAGGCCAAATCGAAAGCCAGAATGGCTCTTACACCCGCGCTAAAGTAAAGCGTCAGGTTCTTGACCAGCTGGACGAGCAGACCAAAATGGAATTGCCGCAGAAAATGGTTGGTGCCGAGTTTGAAAACATCTGGACACAGATGACAAAAGAGCTTGAGCGCGCGAAAAAGACTTTTGAAGACGAAGAAACCACTGAAGAAGAAGCGCGCAAAGAGTATCAAAAACTTGCAGAGCGCCGCGTTCGTCTTGGTTTGACCCTAGCAAAAATCGGTGAAGAAGCGAAAGTAGAGATCACTGAAGATGAATTGCAGAAGGCAATGTTCGATCAGGTTCGTCAGTATCCTGGTCAAGAACAAGCAATTTTCGATTATTTCCGTGAGAACCCAGATGCAGTAGCCGGTCTTCGCGCTCCGTTGTATGAAGAAAAAGTCGTTGATCACATAATGGGTCTTGCAGACATCAAAGACAAAACGGTCAGCCGTGAAGAGTTGATGAAAGAAGACGAAGCGTAATAACAATTAGTTATGCTATTTTTTTAAAGTATTGAAAGAACCCGCTGTGATGGCGGGTTTTTTTGTTTGAGTGGACTGCATTCTAATAATTCAGGGCCCAATGTTTTGCTCATTCAAGGATGAAAAAGAATGAGTGGTTGGCATCGAAATAGCGTCCTTATTTAAGATATAGTTTTACAATAACACAATTATGCGCATACTGTATGCATGTAGCAATAGAGGTAATTATGAACATTCAGCGGTTAAAAGCAGGAAATAAGAAAGCAACCAATCTGACTTTGAGTGAAAATTTGATCGCTGAAGCAAAGGCATTAAAAATCAATCTTTCCCAGGCTGCGGAAATGGGCCTTGCTAAAGCAGTATCTGCTGAAAAGGCTCGCATTTGGAAAGAGGAAAATGCTGAAGCTATAGAGAGTTCAAATGAGTGGGTCCGGAAGAATGGGATTCCGTTGGAAAAGTATCGCCAATTCTGATGGCAAAATTTGACTTTTTCCCCGCTGAGAATGGTTTTCTTTTGCAGGTTCAATCTGATTTGCTTGATGATCTAGAAACGATTGTGGTTGTTCCGTTGATTTTGCAAAAGCAGTCCCACAAGCCCATCAGCCGATTAAATCCGATTTTTGTCATTGCTGGCAACAAATATGTAATGGAAACCCACTTTGTTGGAACTGTCCCCCGAAAAATGTTGAAGACACCGAACGGAAATCTTTCAGAAAAGTTTGATGAAATAACCAACGCGCTAGATATGTTGTTTCTCGGTTTTTGATTTCATAAAAATCAACCCCTTTAACCTTTCCTTTGCCTATCCTATGTGTAGTGCAACAGATTCGAATATCTGATCAACATTTTTGCCAGTTAAAGAGATAAAGAGAGCCTTCCTATGAAAGATCCAGTTGAACTAGCCATGAACCTCGTGCCGATGGTGGTCGAGCAGACAAACCGTGGCGAGCGTGCCTATGATATTTTCTCGCGCCTTTTGAAAGAGCGCGTGATTTTTATCACCGGTCCGATTGAAGACGGCATGGCGATGCTTGTCACAGCGCAGTTGCTGTTTCTTGAGGCTGAAAATCCGAAAAAAGAAATCAATCTATATATAAACTCGCCTGGCGGTGTTGTGACGGCTGGTATGGCTATTTACGATACGATGCAGTTTATCCGTCCTGCAATCTCTACGCTTTGCATGGGGCAGGCTGCTTCTATGGGCTCGTTGCTGCTTGCGGCTGGCGAAAAAGACATGCGCTTTGCGCTACCAAATGCGCGCATCATGGTTCACCAGCCATCCGGTGGCTTCCAAGGCCAGGCATCTGATATCGAACGTCATGCACAGGATATCATCAAAATGAAGCGTCGTTTGAACGAAGTTTATGTCAAACATACGGGTCAAAAATATGAGACCGTTGAAAATACCCTCGACCGTGACCATTTCATGACTTCAGATGAAGCCAAAGACTGGGGCTTGATCGACAAGGTGATCGACAAACGCGTTGTTGCGGAAGAATAGTCACTTATACAAACAAAATATACGATGCGTCGAATCGAAGTTGTTGGCGCATCGGCTTTAGTCTTAACGGGTTGTTTTGCCCGAAAATGCAAAAACTGGCTGCCAACGTTGCAAAAATGCCATTTCATGAAGATTTATGTTGGTTTTATTAAGCCTATGGTCAGGATTTGTGTTGTATCGTCCAGTTTCAAGTTAGAGTGGCTTGTCTAATTATCGTTCTGGTGATTGACTGTTGTGGCAGTTGCGCCAGATATTACATATCAAAGTGAGTCAGCGCTATATTGGCCTGATTGCCGGGGATAGAATATGAGCAAAATTTCAAACAGTGGCGGTGGTAATAGTGGCGGCGATTCAAAGAATACGCTGTACTGTTCTTTTTGTGGCAAAAGCCAACATGAAGTCCGCAAGCTGATCGCAGGACCAACGGTATTCATTTGCGATGAATGTGTTGAACTTTGCATGGATATTATCCGCGAAGAGAACAAGACATCGGTCAATAAATCAGCCGAAGGTGTGCCAAGCCCGCAAGATATTCTAGCTACGCTTGATGATTATGTCATTGGGCAGCCTCATGCGAAGCGTGTTTTGGCTGTTGCCGTTCATAACCACTACAAGCGTCTGGCCCATTCTACCAAAGGTCAGGATGTTGAATTGGCGAAATCAAACATCATGCTGATTGGCCCAACAGGTTGCGGCAAGACTTTGCTTGCGCAGACACTGGCCCGTATCATCGATGTTCCTTTCACTATGGCTGATGCCACAACATTGACCGAAGCTGGTTATGTGGGTGAAGACGTTGAAAATATCATTTTGAAGTTGCTTCAATCAGCAGACTATAATGTTGAACGCGCCCAGCGCGGCATCGTTTATATTGATGAAGTTGATAAGATTTCTCGTAAGTCTGACAATCCATCTATTACCCGTGACGTATCGGGTGAGGGCGTTCAGCAGGCATTGTTGAAAATCATGGAAGGCACTGTAGCCTCTGTTCCTCCGCAAGGTGGACGCAAGCATCCGCAGCAGGAATTCCTTCAAGTTGATACGACCAATATCCTGTTTATCGCTGGTGGTGCGTTTGCTGGTCTTGATAAGATCATTTCTGAGCGTGGCCGTAAGACTTCTATTGGCTTTTCTGCGAATGTGGCTTCTCCGGAAGATCGCAAAACTGGTGAATTGTTCCAGGAAGTTGAGCCAGAAGATTTGCTTCGCTTTGGTCTGATTCCTGAATTTGTTGGCCGTGTACCGGTTTTGGCAACGCTTGAAGATCTTGATGAAGATGCATTGGTGCAGATTTTGTCTGAGCCTAAAAACGCATTGGTAAAACAATATCAGCGTCTATTTGAAATGGAAGAAGTTGAACTGACTTTCCATGAAGATGCGTTAAAAGCGATTTCCCGCCGCGCCATCGAGCGCAAGACAGGTGCTCGTGGTTTGCGTTCGATCATCGAATCCATCTTGCTGGATACAATGTTTGAATTGCCAGCTATGGAAGGCGTTGAAGAGGTTGTGATCTCAGAGGAAGTTGTGACTGGCAGCGCCCGTCCGCTTTATATCTATGCTGAGAAGAAAAAAGAAAAAGAAGCCAGCGCCTGATTGGCAATATCTTTTTTGATCATTTTGAGGGCGTTAGAAGCAATTCTAGCGCCCTTTTTGTGTATTGTCGCGCGCGGCTTTCACCTAAATCAATTGCGCATCGGTCTTTCAATTGCTCTTGAAAACCATGGAGTGGGGCCATATTTCTTTTCCAAGAGTAAAACGCCATCCATGCTTGTTCCGAAAACAGCATTCCCCGTAAATCCTAACCAAACTTCCAATTTGGCAAGATAATCAGGGTTCAATGCTGTTTTCAAAAGGTGGAAAGCGTTAGACTACAGAATCAATGATGTATTGGCTAAATAGCGGTCATCAAAGTTTATAAGGAAAGTACTATGGCTAAAACCGGAAAATCAGACATTGGATTGGGATCAGGCGATCTTTATCCGCTTATGCCACTGCGTGATATTGTTGTCTTTCCTCATATGATTGTGCCGCTGTTTGTCGGTCGTGAAAAATCCATCACTGCGCTGGAAGATGTGATGAATAAAGATCATCATATTCTACTCTTCACCCAGAAAAATGCTGGTGATGATGATCCAGCTCCAGAAGCTCTTTATGAAACGGGCGCTTTGGCAAAGGTTTTGCATATGCTGAAACTGCCTGACGGCACTGTGAAAGTGCTCGTTGAGGGCGTTTCTCGTGCGCGTGTTGTTCAGTTCACAGACAAGACCGAATATAACGAGGCTTATTGTGAGATCATTGAGAATGTTGAAGATGATCCAATTGAGGTCGAGGCCGTCGCTCGTTCAACGATCGCTGAATTTGAAAACTATGTAAAACTCAATAAAAAGATCTCGCCTGAGGTTTTGGGGTCGGTTTCTCAAATCGAGGAATATTCCAAGCTTGCTGATACAATTGCATCCCATCTGGCGATTAAGCTGAACGAAAAGCAGGAAATTCTTGATATTTTCAGTGTGCGTGAGCGCCTGGAACATATCCTTTCCATGATGGAGAGCGAGATATCTGTTCTGCAGGTCGAAAAGCGCATCCGTAGCCGCGTCAAACGCCAGATGGAGAAAACTCAGCGCGAATATTATTTGAATGAGCAGATGAAGGCCATTCAGAAGGAACTTGGAGAGGGTGAAGACGGCAAAGACGAACTCGGCGAGTTGGAAGCCCGCATTCAAAAAACCAAGCTTTCCAAAGAAGCCAATGAAAAAGCCATGGCTGAGTTTAAAAAACTCAAACAGATGAGCCCGATGTCCGCCGAAGCGACTGTTGTTCGCAATTATCTTGATTGGCTGCTTGGTATTCCTTGGGGCAAAACAGCTGCCAAGAAAATGGATATTGTTTCGGCTCAGGACGTGCTTGATGCAGATCATTTTGGCCTTGAGAAGGTCAAAGAGCGTATTGTTGAATATCTTGCGGTACAAAGCCGCGCCAACAAGATCAAAGGACCGATCCTGTGCCTTGTCGGCCCTCCAGGGGTTGGTAAGACATCACTTGGTAAGTCTATAGCGAAAGCAACGGGCCGTGAGTTCGTTCGCATGGCCCTTGGCGGTGTACGTGATGAAGCTGAGATTCGCGGTCACAGACGCACTTACATCGGCTCTATGCCCGGTAAGGTGATCCAGTCCATGAAGAAAACCAAGAAAACCAATCCGCTTTTCCTTCTCGATGAGATTGATAAAATGGGTCAGGATTTCCGCGGCGACCCTTCATCTGCCTTGCTTGAGGTGCTTGATCCGGAACAGAACAACACATTTGCAGATCACTATCTGGAGGTGGACTATGATCTATCTCGTGTGATGTTTGTAACAACAGCGAATACGCTAAACATTCCAGGTCCTTTAATGGATCGAATGGAGATCATTCGTATTGCTGGTTACACAGAAGACGAAAAGATCGAGATCGCAAAGCGTCATTTGTTGCCTAAGTCCATCAAAGACCATGCCTTGGGCGCAAAAGAGTTCAGCGTGAGCGAGGATGCAATCCGTGATATCGTTCGTCACTACACACGTGAAGCGGGTGTGCGTAATCTTGAACGTGAGCTATCAAAACTGGCTCGTAAGGCTGTTACGGAGATTTTGAAGAAGAAGACCAAATCCGTGAAGGTCACAGCTGAAAATCTGGGCGATTTCTTGGGTGTCACAAAATTTCGTTATGGCAAAGCTGAAATGGAAGATCAGGTCGGAGTTGTTACTGGATTGGCTTGGACCGAGGTGGGCGGCGAATTGCTAACCATCGAGGGCGTATCCATGCCTGGTAAGGGCAAGATGACCGTCACGGGTAATTTGCGTGATGTTATGAAGGAATCGATTTCTGCGGCAGCGTCTTATGTTCGCTCAAAGGCTGTTGATTTTGGTATCGAGCCGCCATTGTTTGATCGTATGGATATTCACGTCCATGTTCCTGAGGGCGCAACACCAAAAGACGGGCCATCTGCAGGTACTGCTATGACTACCGCTATTGTCTCCGTGATGACGGGTATTCCTGTGCGCGCTGATGTGGCAATGACTGGCGAGATCACGCTGAGGGGTAGGGTGCTGCCGATTGGCGGGCTGAAAGAGAAACTTCTTGCAGCTCTTCGCGGGGGCATTACCAAAGTGCTTATTCCCGAAGAAAATGCCAAGGATCTTGCGGACATCCCTGATAATGTGAAGAACGAATTAGAGATTGTTCCGGTTGCCCATATTGATCAGGTGTTGGAGCATGCTTTAACCCGTAAACCGGAAGCGATTACCTGGACTGCGGAAGATGCAGAAAAGGCTCGTAGAGCGCTAACAGCGGGCGGAGAAGCCGGTCTTGGTTCTATGGCCCACTAAGCCACATCTTTTATGAATGTTTAAAAAACGGGACTTTCGGGTCCCGTTTTTTTATGTCTTTTCACTAATATCTTTGTGGTATTTTGAGAATCAAATGGGAGTTTTCTTGCACTTTGCTGATATTTTTTGATTCGTCAGATTGCCTATTTCTCTCAAGATTTAGCAACCTTTGGTCTAGTATTTACGCTTGACAGCACCGGATTTAGGTAAGAATCACCCTTTTAAGCCTGTTTTTAAGGCATTTGGGGGCATGGTCTATTGTCACCAAGCCAAGAAAAGTGCGATTTTCTAAACGTGGCCAACGAGAGTCGTTGTGCGATCTGAAAGGATTATAAAATGAATAAGAACGAGCTTATTGCATCTGTTGCAGAAAAGGCTGATCTCACCAAAGCACAAGCTGGAGACGCTCTTGAAGCGGTATTAAGCAGCATTACTGGCGCTATGGTATCAGGTGAAGAAGTACGGTTGATTGGTTTCGGCAACTTTATTGTAGCTGATCGCAAGGCTAGCACAGCGCGTAACCCCCAGACAGGCGCAACTATTCAAGTAGCGGCGTCAAAAGCGCCGCGCTTTAAGCCAGGCAAAGCATTGAAAGATGCCGTGAACCACAGATAATGTTGTTGTGAATTCATGGTCTGGGGTTGTGGGGCGTAGTCACATTTCGAATACGAAATGTGAAATCGACTTTGGAGCATGACCTCCCGGAATCCGCTACCGTTTACGGTGGCGGATTTATTAGGTTTTAGGGCGACTGGTTTGCCCGGTGTGAGCACGTGAAAACTTGCTTTTGGAAGCAATTGGATGAATCCGCTTCTTTTTTTCAATACTGCGGGTTTTGCACTTGAAAAACCTTGCTGAATGTCGCATTAGGCTGCAGCAACCATGACAGAGTAGGGGCCTTGCCTCTTTTTACTTTGTTGTAGGCATCTGGAGAGGTGGCAGAGTGGTTGAATGCACCGGTCTTGAAAACCGGCGTGCGTGCAAGCGTACCGTGGGTTCAAATCCCACCCTCTCCGCCATTAACATCATAAAGTTATTGATATTATTATATTTTATAGAGGGGCTCTAAGCAGCCCCACACTCAGACCCACATTTATCTAGTGTTTGATGAATACGAGATTGCCATATGTCCGCATCGCCTTTGTCCATCGTTTGTAGTCATGTGCTTTCAGTGGAAATTAGTTTGGGAATTTAAGAGGGGGGGTACATGGATTTGAAAATTGCCCCCCCCC
>Ga0208544_10000089_pt1 | contig 69381 bp, 58 predicted proteins | sample DEB08_DNA_9_FD_184526 | JGI IMG/M metagenome (GOLD analysis project Ga0208544, IMG submission 184526) | Aqueous microbial communities from the Delaware River and Bay under freshwater to marine salinity gradient to study organic matter... | ecosystem: Environmental > Aquatic > Marine > Coastal ...
TGAGCGCTTCGTTATAGGCCGGCCAGTTCCTGGTCTTGTAGGCGGGGGGGATGGGTCTGCTCATGCCCTCCAGCTACCACACTGGATTCACTAGATGAATCCCTCACAGAATTTGTGCAACAGAGCCGCGGAGAGGCCGAGATCCTCGTGCGGTTTGACCAGCCCGCAAGCGGCGCCACGCCGTTCATGTTCCATTGCCATATACTCGAACATGAAGATGCAGGCATGATGGGTCAGTTTACCGTTGCTTGACCTGCGCCCCGTGCGGACCGCAGCGTCGTCATTGTTCTTGATCTGGCAAATCGCCGGTGTCCGATGGTTGATATCGCGCCAGTCATTACACCGAATTCACAAGATGAATTCCGACAGCCGATCTATGGATCAAGCCTGTGCCACTTACCCAATGGCAGGTGATCCAGTGTCCAGTCGCCGATCCGCCAGCGCACCAGCCGCAGCGTCGGAAAGCCGATATGCGCGGTCATGCGGCGGACTTGGCGGTTGCGGCCTTCGCTGATCTGGACTTCGATCCAGCGGTCCGGAACGGATTTTCGCACGCGCACTGGCGGGTCGCGGTCCCATAGGGTGGGGGGGGGAATCAGGCGGACCAGCGCGGGACCGGTGACCCCGTCGTTCAGCGTGACGCCGGCACGCAGAGGTTGCATATCCGCGTCGGTGGGCGCGCCTTCGACCTGTACCAGATAGGTTTTGGGCAGCTTATGTTTCGGGTCAGCGATTTTGGCCTGCAATTTGCCGTCATCGGTCAGCACCAACAGACCCTCGCTGTCGCGGTCCAGACGACCGGCGGGATAGACGTCAGGCACGTCGATATAGGCCGACAGGGTCGGGCGCGGCGACGGGCTGCGCACATCGGTGAATTGTGACAGTACGCCGAACGGTTTATTAAAGAGAATTACGCTGGTCATACGTCTGATTAGCCTGATTGACGGGGGCTGGTCCAGCGGGCTGACGATGTCAGGTTTGCCACATGGCGTGTGCCGCGACTGCGTGCGGCCTCTTGTCGTGATGTGCCGCCGGGCTGGCGATAAAAAATACGGGTATTCATCATTGATTTCCAGCGCTTGTGCGGAAAATCTCACAGGCGGTTGAAATATCTCTTGCATCGAATCCGCAGTTGCCCCAAATGCGTTTTGAAGACGCCAACGCACGCGCCTCTGGCCGGTGATTGTCACGCACACGTGTTTACGTAGCGACGGTAACGTCTCCCTTGGAACTGAGCGGTCATATATGGCCGGGTCTACTGGAGATGACCAAAATGACTGTATATTCTTCTGGCGCCGCGGCGTCTGTCATTGCCGCAGATGCAAACCGCTTGGATGCCTATGTTGCTGCGCGCAGCTTTGATAAGCCGACGCTGGTGATGGATCTTGACCGTGTTGCCAAGCAGTATGATGCTTTGAAAGCCGGTTTGGGCCGCGCTGACATTCACTATGCCGTAAAAGCGAACCCGGCACGCCAGATCATTGCCCGGCTTGTCGACCTTGGGTCGCATTTTGATGCCGCATCGCGTGCTGAGATCGCGCTGTGCCTTGAGGAGGGCGCCGATCCATCGGAGGTGTCGTTTGGCAACACGATCAAGCGTGCGTCTGACATTGCCTGGGCGTGGGAACAGGGGATCACGCTTTTCTCTGCGGATGCCGAAGAAGAGCTGGAAAAGATCGCTGAAAATGCGCCGGGCGCTTCTGTCTACATCCGCCTGATCGTCGAAGTATCGCAGGCCGACTGGCCGTTGTCGCGCAAGTTTGGCTGCGACAGTGACACCGCGCTGCGCCTGCTGGACCTCTGCAAAGAATTGGGGCTGAACCCTGTTGGGTTCTCGTTCCACGTGGGGTCGCAGACCCGCCGTGCTGAAATGTGGGCGCCGACGTTGGACGCCATGGGTGTGATCTGGCAGGCCGCGCTGGACGCCGGTCACGATCTCAGCCTCGTTAATATCGGCGGTGGTTTCCCGGCGTTCTACGGCGAAGAAATCGACGCGCCGACCGCATATGCGGCCAAGGTCATCGAGATGGTCGAAGCCCGCTTCCCCAATGTCGCGCGTATAATGGCAGAGCCGGGCCGCGGTATGGTCGCAGAGGCGGGGGTGATCGTATCCGAAGTGATGCTGGTCTCGCGCAAATCTGATCGCGACATGCACCGCTGGGTGTATCTGGACATCGGGCGTTTCTCGGGTCTGGCCGAAACCGAAGGCGAGGCGATCCGCTATCAGTTTGAAACGGCGCGGGATGCCGATGCGACGGGCCCCTGCATCATGGCAGGCCCCAGCTGTGACAGCGCCGACGTGCTGTACGAAAAGCGCCCTGTCGCGCTGCCGCTGACGCTGAAATCAGGAGATCGTGTGTTGATCCGCAACACCGGGGCGTACACATCGACCTATTCGTCGGTTTGTTTCAATGGCTTCCCGCCGCTGGACGTCGTGGTCATCTAACTGCGCAAGCGGCACGCGGTATACCACCGTGTGCCGCTAAGCGTTTCTAAATTAACACCTTTTTTGTTTACAGTCTGCAAAACCCCGCTAGTTTACAGGTGAGTAATTTTGCAAAGGCTGGCCCCATGCCCCCGATTGCCGACCATCCACTACGCTATCCGATGGCCAATGAGCTGCACGCGCGACCGTTTCCATCGGTGGCGGCACCCAGCCGCGCGGCCTATCTTGCGATCAAGCCAGCCAAGAACGCGGCGGGCCGCGACAGGGCAAAGGACAGGACCCATCTGATTGATTTGCTGGACCGTTTCGGCGCCCAACATCCACAGCCGGATGCGACGCATTATTTCGGACAGATCGGCAAACATATTCTGAAGTGGGAAAGCCATACAGAGTTTGTGACCTACACAATTTTTGGCGATGGCGTCGCAGAACGGCCGTTTGACGTGGCAACCTTCGCGGTCTTTCCTGAAGATTGGTTGGCCGCAGCCCCCGGCACCCGGGTAACCTCTGCGCTGATCCGGGTCGAAGTTGCCGAAGGCGACGGCGGTCTGAGCGACAAGGCACATGATTGGTTTGTCCCTGAAAGTTTGGCGATAAGCCGTGTGCTGGAGGATGATCTGGTTGTGGCTGGCGATTTCAGGATTGATCCTGCGGGCCATATGCGGTTTGCAGTTTTTGCGCGACCTGGCACAGGCGCGCGCCGCATCGGGCGGGTCGTTCAGCGTCTGTGCGAGATTGAGACGTATAAAGCGATGTCAATGTTGGGCCTGTCGCGCGCGCGCGAACTTGGGCCGCGTCTGGCGGCGATTGATGGTACATTGTCAAAACTGGTCGGCGATATGTGTGGCCCCATTGCGGAACCGGCGGGGATGCTGCAATCGCTGCTTGAAGTGTCGGCAGAGCTGGAAAACATCGTGGCGCAGACCGCGTTCCGCTTTGGTGCGACAGGGGCCTATGAGACGATAGTCAATCAGCGGATTGAAGTGCTGCGTGAGCAGCGGTTTGCTGGCCGCCAGACCTTTGGCGAATTTATGATGCGCCGGTTTGATCCGGCCATGCGCACCGTGAAATCAACCGAGCGGCGTTTGCAGGCGATGTCCGACCGCGCCCTGCGGGCCGGTGATTTGCTGCGAACGCGGGTGGATGTGGAACGGTCAGCCCAAAATCAGGATTTGCTGACCAGCATGGACCGCCGCGCCGATTTGCAACTGCGGTTGCAGCGCACGGTTGAGGGGCTGTCGGTCGTGGCCATCAGCTATTACGCGGTCAATCTGGTGCTATATATGACAGGCCCGCTGGAAAAGACGTTTGATATCCCTAAGACGGTGTTGGCCGCGATCGCGACGCCGGTGGTATTGCTGTTTGTGTGGCTGATGGTGCAACGGATTCACAAAAAGATGGCGTAGGGCCGTTGTGCCTTTTGTGTGGCATGCTACCATTTTGCCGCGCGCAAGAGGGGCACGATGATTGATAGTATGAGACTTTGTCTGTTGGCGCTGCTGTCCGGCTCTGCGGCCTTGGCGCAGGAACTGCCCGCGCCGTTGACGGATGCCGATTTCAAACCGGTGCGGATCGAAGAAGTGCTGTTGGGTCAGCAGCTTTTCTATGATCCGATCTTGTCGGGCAATCGCGAGGTGTCCTGTGCAACCTGCCATCATCCGGCGTTTGGGACCAGTGATGGTCTGTCGTTGGGGATTGGCGATGGCGGGATGGGTCTGGGGACGGCCCGTGTGGTTGACCCCGTCAATATGCCTGAACAGCGGGTGCCGCGAAATGCGCCTGCGCTGTTCAATTTGGGCGCTTATGAATTCACCGTGCTGTTTCACGACGGCCGGATCGAGGTGGACGCGGATCGCCCCGGCGGCCTTCGCACCCCTTTGGACGCGGATATGGTCGCCGGGTTTACATCGCTTTTGTCGGCGCAGACGATGTTTCCGGTGCTCAGCCCCGATGAAATGGCCGGGCATTACAGCGAAAACGAGGTGTCCAAGGCAGTGCGCCGTGGTGTGCTGACAGGGCCGGGTGGGGCATGGGATATTATTGCCCGGCGGGTTGCGGATATTCCAGCCTATGCGGCGGATTTTATGCTGGTCTATGACCATATTGACGCGCCGGGCGCGATTGGCTTTGCTGATATCTCAAACGCGATTGCGGCGTTTATTGCGTCTGAATGGCGGTCTGATGGGGCGCCGTTTGATGGGGTGCTGCGGGGCGACGGCGATTTGCCAGCACCTGCTGCCGCTGGCATGGCTTTGTTTTATGGCGAAGCGGGCTGCGCGGGGTGTCACAGGGGCCCGTTTCTGACCGATCATCAGTTTCATGTGATGGGTGTGCCGCAGATTGGCCCCGGCAAGGCCGCCCGATTTGAAAGCCATGCGCGCGATGAGGGACGGTTTCGGGTGACGGGCAATCCTGCGGACCTGTATGCGTTTCGAACGCCCAGCCTGCGCAATGTCGCGCTGACCGCGCCGTACGGTCATGCCGGCGCAGAAAGGGACTTGCGCAAATTTGTAGTCGGTCATCTGGACCCGGCGGCGGCGTTGGCCACCTATGATATCGCGGCAGCGGTCTTGCCCGCGTTTGACGCGGATGATGCGCGTGGGTTGCACGATAATCCGGCAATTGCCGCCGCCGTAACGGTGTCACCGGTGACACTGCGTGATCACGATATTGCTGCTTTGATCGCATTTTTGCAGGCGTTGACCGATCCGGCGGCGCAGCAGGGCCATTTGGGCGTGCCCGATACGGTGCCCAGTGGTCTGCCCGTGGTCCGCCCACGCTAGGGTTTTGTCAGCGTGATTTGGCGGTCGGATTGTGTGCTGTGGCTGGACGCGGTGCCATCGGGCCATGTGATCGTGACGGTGGCGTTTGTTGCAGGCCCAAGGCCAAAGTGCAGTGGCAAGGCCTGACCGCCGGCATGACCGCCGCCGATGGTAACCTGTTGCGATTGTGTGGTTTCGGTTTTGACGCTGATCACCGCGCCGATGGCGTTGCGGTTGCCACCCGATTGGGACAGGGCGATCCGTAGCCAGTGTCCGGTGTCGGCGGTGACGTTGCGGTACAGCTCGATCGGGGCGCGCCGGTTCATGACGATCAGATCAAGGCGCCCGTCGCCATCGAAATCCACGAGCGCGGCCCCGCGCGAGCGGTCGGTGCTTGCGATGCCTGCGCCCCCCCCCGTTTCGGAAAACTGACCATTTTCATTTTGCATCAACAGGTTGTTGGGGTCTTGCATGGCGAGGCCCGGCATTTGGTCGACGTTGCCTTTGGCGATGAACAGATCCGCACGCCCGTCATTGTCCACGTCACCAAACTGCGCGTGCCAGCCGGTTGATGGCCGCCCGTCACCGCCGGTATAGGGCCGCTGCGCGTAGGTTCCGATGGCATAGGGGGCGGCGACGTACGTGCCGTCTGGCTGGGCGATTTGCAGCAGTTGATCACCCATCGACGTCATCATCACCTCGTCGCGCCCGTCACCGGTCAGGTCCCGGCTGGCGATACCCATGCCCCAAAGCGAGACGTTTTGCCAGCCGTCCGCAGGGCCGAGAAAGCGTTCATAGGCGATGTCCCACATTTGTTCATACCCGCCACGCACATAATAGTGCCGATCGTTGGAAATGCGCAGAGTGGGGCGCCCGCGGGCATCAATGCTGGCCAACATTGACAGCGGGCAAAATCCGGGGTTGAGGGGCGCGGTGGCATAGCCATCGGCGGTAGGGCGCAGGATGTGATTGCGATCACACGCCTCAAACGGGCCCTCTGGGTCAAAGCGGTCAACGTAGTTTCCGATGGCCATGGTGGGTTTGCCGTCCGTGTCCCACCACGCGCTAAACGCTGTAGTCCATTGATCATCCGCAGGGATGGTCAGGGCGTCTGTCGCGTCGCTAAAGGCGCAGTTGCCGGTGCCTTGCAGTACTATGTTGGGGCCGACGCGCATCACGAAAAGGTCCATCAGACCGTCGGCATTGATATCCAACGGGTAGGCACCGGTGACGCCGGTCAGCGCGGGGATGGTCGCGGCGACGAAGGTAAAGTCACCCATGTTGCGAAACAGGGCTGCGGGGGTTTCGCCACCGGCGGCAAAGACGTCAGGCAGCGTGTCGCCATTGCAGTCAAACACCGCCACGCCACCACCGACGAAATGTTCCCAACCGCCGCTGTAAATGTGATCAGGGATGCCCCCGGACCGGTTTTCGAACAGCGGGTCAGCACTGGCCGCCGTGGCAAGCAACACAAAGGGCAGGGCGCGTATCATGCGCGGCTTTCGCCCAAGGCGGCGTCACTGACGGCGGCAAGTGCGAGGGCGGTGGCGCCGCGTGCCCAAACCAGATCACCCCAAGCGTGGATTTCGATCCGGCACGGAGGGCGCCCGTCAGTGAGCGTGAGTTTATGCATTTCCGCCAGCACCTCGTCGGCATAAAGATAGTCGTACAGCATCCGTTCGCCGGACAGAATAATCAGCTCAGGGTCAAAGAGCTGGATGACATTGGAAAGGCCCACGGACAGATAGCGCCCCGCGCGGCGAAAGATAGTGCGCGCGGCTTCGTTCCCGGATTTGGCCTGTGCGAACAGCGCGTCCAGCATGGCATTAGGGCTTTGCGGGTTGCGGGGGTTGCGGTGCAGGGCGGTCGCGGCCTCGCGGGCAAGCGCGTAGTCGGCAAGGTATGCCTCAAGACAGCCACGCTGGCCGCACCGGCACAGCGCCCCATCAAGCTGCACCTTGGTGTGCCCCAGTTCCAGCCCCAAACCGCGCGATCCGCGAAACAGCCGGTTATCAAGAACAAGGCCCATGCCGACGCCATGTTCAATGGTCACAACGGCGAAATCAGACATGCCGCGCCCGGCCCCGAACCAAAGTTCGGCAAGCGTCAGCACGTTGGCGTCATTATCGACATGCAGCGGCACACCAAAACGCGCCAGAAAGGCACCCGCAAAGTCGTTGTCGCGGGTGGTCATAAGGGGCGACCATACGACCGTGCCGGTTTGGTGATCGACAATACCGGACATGCCCACGCCCACGGCGGAAATATCGGCCAGTGTTTTGCCTGCGGCGGCAAGGACGATGGCCATCAGCGCATCCATCTCTTCGAGCAGGTCATCAAGGGTCTTGCGGGTTGCGGGTGTTGGCAGCGTGGCATCTGCCAGCATCCGGCCTGCAAAATCGGTCAGCACAGCGGAGTGTTTTTCGTCCGACAGCTTGATGCCGATGACGTGCCGGCCCTCTGGCACGACCTCGAGTGCGACGGGTGGGCGCCCGCGCCCGGGATCGCGCGGCAGGCCATCCACCTCGCGCAGGAGCCCTGCCGCGATCAGATCGGCGGTCAGGGTCGTGGCGGATCCTGCGCTGATGCCCAAGGCGCGGGTGACATCGCTGCGCGCCGCGCGCCCGGCTGCGCGCACGTGTTCAAATATCTGCTGTCGCAACGGTTTTGCATTATCGCTGGCGGTCGACAACATCGGCCCGCAGCCGGATGTGCCCTGCGATTCGCTGTCGTTCAGTGATACTTCGTCATACATTATTCAGAGCCTGAACTATTGGGGCGGTTTTTCGCCGTTGAATTCGGGTGTTTCTGGAGTGTGCCCAATATTTCCGCACCTTAAAAGCGTTTTTTGCGCATTTTCAGCAATTTTTATTTTGACAACTGAATTTAATTGGTCTTCCCTTAGGGTGTAGGGTCAAGAGGCCCACGCCCTCGATACGTGGGGCTGCATTTTCTGGGAGGAACTCATGCATAAATCTATCATCGCCGCTGCTATTGCTGTCGCGGGTTTCAACTCGGCCGCTTTTGCCGAAAGCCACGGTATGACCGTTGGCGTCAGCTGGTCCAACTTTCAAGAAGAGCGCTGGAAGACCGACGAAGCTGCAATCAAAGCCGCACTCGAAGCGGCGGGCGCAACATATGTGTCTGCCGATGCACAGTCATCATCTGCCAAGCAGTTGTCGGATGTGGAAAGCCTGATTGCACAGGGTGTCGACGCCCTGATTATTTTGGCCCAGGACAGTGCTGCAATCGGCCCCGCAGTGGATGCCGCAGCTGACGAAGGCATTCCTGTCGTCGCCTATGACCGTCTGATCGAAGACAGCCGCGCCTTTTATCTGACCTTTGACAACGTCGAAGTTGGCCGCATGCAGGCCCGTGCCGTGTTGGCCGCACAGCCGACCGGCAACTACGTCATGATCAAAGGGTCGCCGACTGATCCAAACGCCGACTTCCTGCGCGGCGGTCAGCAAGAAGTGCTGCAGGCGGCCATCGACAGCGGCGCGATCACGATCATCGCCGAAGCCTATACCGATGGCTGGCTGCCTGCGAATGCGCAGCGCAACATGGAGCAGATCCTGACCGCCAACGACAACAAAGTCGATGCGGTCGTCGCATCCAATGACGGCACGGCTGGTGGCGCTGTGGCTGCACTGACAGCGCAGGGCATGGAAGGCATTCCTGTTTCGGGTCAGGATGGCGATCATGCTGCGCTGAACCGCGTGGCGCTGGGTACACAAACCGTTTCGGTTTGGAAAGACGCCCGTGAACTGGGCAAAGCTGCGGCTGAAATCGCAGTTGCGCTGGCGTCGGACGAAGGCGGCGACATGATGGTTGACGGGTCCGCGATATGGACTTCGCCTGCCGGGACCGAAATGAACGCCATGTTCCTGGCCCCCGTGCCGATCACCGCCGATAACCTGACGGCTGTGACTGACGCAGGCTGGATCACCGTCGAAGCACTCTGTCAGGGTGTGACCGACGGTCCGGCACCTTGTAACTAAGGATCGTGGTGGGGTTTCTTCCACCCTGCGGCCTCGCCTGTGACGGGCGGGGCCTTTTTTCCGAAATTCTTTGCAAACCGCAGGCTGCCTGTCACGATAGGGCAGCGCCGTGATGGAGCATTACATGTCTGATCTCACAGCCACCGATACCCCGCCAAAGCGTTCATTCTTACAATCGCTCGAGGTTGATACCCGCCTTTTGGGAATGATCGGCGCGTTTGCACTTGTGTGTATCGTCTTTAATATTCTGACGGATGGTCGGTTTTTGACGCCGCGGAACGTGTTCAACCTGTCGATCCAGACCGCGTCGGTCGCGATTATGGCGACGGGTATGGTGTTCGTCATTGTCACGCGGAACATTGACCTGTCGGTCGGCGCCATTCTGGCTGTGTGTTCGGCGACGATGGCCCTGACGCAAACGCGGTTTCTGCCCGATACGCTGGGTCTTGGTCTGGGGCATCCGCTGATCCCGTGGGTGACGATTGCATTTGGCATTGCGGTGGGCGCTTTGATCGGTGCGTTCAACGGGTGGCTTGTGGGTTATCAGGGGATTCCGGCGTTTATCGTGACGCTGGGCGGTTTTCTGGTCTGGCGCAACGTGGGCTGGGTGCAGACCAGCGGCCAGACCATTGGCCCGCTTGACCCTGTCTTTCAAGATTTTGGTGGCATCAACGGCACCTTGGGCACGCAGTGGTCGTGGGTTTTTGCCGGTGTTGCTGTGCTGACGACCTGCTGGCTGTTGTGGAGCAACCGGAAAACCAAAGTGGGCCATGGTTTCCCCGTCAAGCCGGTTTGGGCCGAAGTGTCGCTGACCGTGATCCTGTCGGGCGCGATTCTGGCCTTTGTGGCCACGCTGAACGCCTATGCTGTCCCTGAACGGGCCGTCGCGCGTGATTTTGCCGACTATGGTTGCGCCACTGCTGTCGGATGTAACCCATCGTATGGTATTCCCGTGTCGGTGCTGCTGCTGATTGCGGTCGCGGTCACGCTGACTGTCGTGGCGCGGCGCACACGGCTGGGGCGCTACATCTTTGCTACCGGCGGCAACCCTGACGCGGCAGAACTGTCGGGGATCAACACCCGCCTGCTGACGGTCAAGGTGTTCGCGATTATGGGTGTGCTATGTGCAATCGCCGCCGTGGTCGCATCGGCCCGGCAGACATACCACACCAATGACATCGGGACGCTGGATGAACTGCGTGTGATTGCCGCAGCCGTGATCGGCGGCACTGCATTGTCGGGCGGCGTCGGGACGATATATGGCGCGATTCTTGGTGCGCTGATCATGCAGTCACTGCAATCGGGGATGGCGATGGTGGGCGTGGATGCGCCCTATCAGAACATCGTTGTCGGCTCTGTCCTTGTGTTCGCCGTTTGGGTGGACATCCAATACCGCAAAATCACGGGAGCGAAATAATGACCCCATTGGTGCAAATGAAGGATGTGTCGATCTCGTTCGGTGGTGTCAAGGCTGTCGATCATGTGAGCATTGATCTGTATCCCGGTGAAGTCGTTGGTCTTTTGGGTCATAACGGTGCGGGAAAATCGACCCTGATCAAGATGCTGTCGGGTGCCTATAAAATGGACAGCGGCGAGATCTGGATCGAGGGCAAGAAGGCCGAAATCCATTCCCCCCGTGACAGTCGCGATTACAACATCGAGACGATTTACCAGACGCTGGCGCTTGCCGACAATCTGGATGCGGCGTCGAACCTGTTTTTGGGGCGCGAACTGACCACGAAACTGGGCTTTGTTGATGATGGCCGGATGGAAGCGGAGACGCGCAAGATCATGGCGCGCCTGAACCCGAATTTCAAAAAGCTCAAGGAACCGGTGTCGGCTTTGTCGGGGGGGCAACGCCAGTCGGTTGCGATCGCACGTGCGGTGTATTTCAAGGCCAAGATTCTGATCATGGACGAGCCGACAGCCGCCTTGGGTGTACATGAGACCAAGATGGTCGCCGATCTGATCCAAGAGCTGAAAAAACAAGGTCTGGGCATTTTCCTGATCAGCCATGACACGCGCGAGATGATGGAATTATGTGACCGGGTATCGGTGATGAAAAACGGACAGGTCGTTGGCACCGAACGGGTGGAAGACGTGACCGAGGATGACATCCTGTCGATGATCATTCTGGGCAAGAACCCGCGCGCCGCCGCCTGATGTTTATAGGCCTTGATCTGGGGACATCTGGCATCAAGGCTGTATTGATCGACGATGCACAGCGCATTTTGGCCGAGGCAACGCAGCCGCTGGTGGCCGTGCGCCCCGCGCCGGGTTGGTCAGAGCAGGAGCCTGCGTCATGGCTTGATGCCGCTGATGCCGCGATGAAAAAGCTGGGCGCGCAGGTGCCGCTTTCGCAGGTGCGTGGCATTGGGTTGTCAGGGCAGATGCATGGGGCGACCCTTTTGGACGCTGATGATGCCGTGTTGCGGCCCTGCATTTTGTGGAATGACACACGTGCGGCAGCCGAGGCGGCGGCGCTGGATGCGGACCCGCAGTTTCGGGCGTTGACCGGCAATATTGTGTTTGCGGGGTTCACTGCGCCCAAATTGGTTTGGGTGGCGCGCCACGAGCCGGATGTATTTGCCAGGGTGGCCCGTGTGCTGCTGCCAAAGGACTACCTGCGCCTGTGGTTAACTGGCGCGGCAGTGGCCGAGATGTCAGATGCCGCTGGCACCAGCTGGCTGGATGTCGCAAAGCGGGATTGGTCGGACGATCTGTTGGCGGCCACGGGGATGACCCGTGCGCAGATGCCGCATCTGGTCGAAGGCTCCGATGTGTCAGGGTATCTGAGGGACAAATTGGCCAGTCGTTGGGGACTGCCCAAAGGTGTGGTCGTGGCCGGTGGCGGCGGTGACAATGCCGCCAGTGCGGTGGGTGTGGGTGTTGTAAAGGCGGGCGATGCGTTTGTTTCGCTAGGCACATCTGGTGTGCTGTTTGCCGCCAGCGACGCCTATCAGCCGGACCCGGCGTCGGCTGTGCATACGTTCTGTCATGCGCTGCCCGATACATGGCACCAGATGGGTGTTATTTTGGCGGCGGCGGATGCTTTGAACTGGTTTGCCGGGGTGGCCGCTGTGCCCGCAGCGACGCTGACGGGGGGGCTCGGCTCGTTGCAGGCACCGGGGCGGACGGTGTTCCTGCCGTACCTTGGCGGTGAACGAACGCCGCATAATGACGCCAATATCCGTGGATCGTTCCTGCACCTTGATCACGGGACGGACCGGGCCGCATTGACCCGCGCGGTGCTGGAAGGGGTGACCCACGCGGTGCGCGACAGCTTTGACGCGCTGACCGCCACGGGCACCCGGATCAACCGGCTGATCGCGGTCGGCGGCGGGTCGAAATCCGACTATTGGGTACAGGCGATTGCGACATCTTTGGACATTGCGATTGAACTGCCCGTGGCAGGTGACTTTGGTGGCGCCTTTGGGGCGGCGCGCCTTGGTATGATGGCCGCGACGGGTGCTGGGGTCGAAATCGCGACCGCGCCCGAAATTGCCCGCACGATCGAACCTGACACCGCGTTGACCGGGGCCTTTGCTGCCGCTCATGCAAGCTATCGCGCCAGCTATGACGCATTGAAAGGACTGACATGACTGATTTCTTCAAGGGTATTCCTGCCGTCACCTATGAAGGGCTCGACAGCGACAATGATTATGCATTCCGCCACTACAACCCTGACGAGGTGGTGATGGGTAAGGCAATGAAAGATCATCTGCGATTTGCCGCCGCGTATTGGCATTCGTTTGCGTGGCTCGGTGGTGATCCGTTTGGCGGGCAGACGTTTGATCGCCCGTGGTTTGACGACACGATGGATGCGGCGCGCCTCAAGGCGGATGTCGCGTTTGAGATGTTTCAGATATTGGGTGTACCGTATTTTTGTTTCCATGACGCGGATGTCCGGCCCGAAGGTGACAGCTTTGCGCAAAGCACAAAGAACCTTGAGCAGATCGTTGATTACTTTGCAGAAAAAATGGATGCGACCGGGGTAAAATTGCTGTGGGGCACAGCGAACCTGTTCTCGCACAAGCGGTTCATGTCTGGGGCGGCGACAAACCCTGACCCGGATGTCTTTGCCTATTCGGCGGCTACGATCAAGACCTGTATGGACGCCACGATGAAGTTGGGCGGCGAGAATTACGTGCTTTGGGGCGGCCGCGAAGGCTATGAGACGCTGTTGAACACCGACATGGGGCGCGAACGCCAGCAGGCGGGTCGGATGTTGCAGATGGTGGTCGATTACAAGCACAAGATGGGTTTCAAGGGCGCGATCCTGATCGAGCCAAAGCCACAAGAGCCAACCAAGCATCAGTATGATTATGATGTGGCGACGGTATACGGCTTTCTCAAGGACTTTGGGCTTGAGGGCGAAGTGCAGATGAATATTGAGCAGGGGCACGCTATTCTGGCCGGACATTCGTTCGAGCATGAATTGGCGGTTGCGCGCGAGTTGGGAATTTTCGGGTCGATTGATATGAACCGGAACGATTATCAATCGGGCTGGGACACGGACCAGTTTCCCAACAATGTGCCCGAAATGGCGCTGGCCTATTACGAGGTGCTGCGCGCGGGCGGCTTTACCACCGGTGGCACCAACTTTGATGCCAAGTTGCGGCGGCAGTCGCTGGACCCCGAGGACCTGATCCTGGCGCATGTCGGTGGGATGGATGCCTGTGCCGCAGGCATGAAGGCGGCGGCGGCGATGCTGGAAGATGGCAAGTTGGAGGCGGCGCGCAATGACCGCTACGCTGGCTGGGATACGCCCGATGGGCGGGCGCTGCTGAACAGCGATCTGCATGGCATCATGCAAAAAGTGCTGGCCGATGGCACCGATCCACAGCCCCGGTCGGGTCGGCAGGAACGGCTGGAAAATCTAGTAAACCGTTATCTGTGACGGCCTTGCGCCTTTGACGCGCGCTGCCTAACCTGATCGTCAAAGGGACAGGCATCAGCGCGTGATCAGATCAATTATCAAGGCGCTTGGGCGCAGGCATATGGACGTGACCCTGCGGTCAGGCCCTGTGTTTGTCGTGCGGATCATAGAACGGCCGGGGCTGTGGATGGATGTGGCAGGTATTGCAGCGCTTTGTGCCGATTTGCGCTGTGTTGCCGCGCGCACGTTGGATGTGGGCAGCCTGACCTATGGCGTGTTTTCGGGCGATGCATCCCGGCTGGAAGAGGTGATCATCACTGTTGTCTACCGCCGCGATGGCACGCCGGTTGCCTTTAACGCATTGGCCGTGATGCAGTTGCAGGGCATGATGGGGCAACCCACCGAGGTGCTGCATCTGGGGTTGGTCATGGTGGACCCGGATGAGCGGTCCAAGAACCTGTCTTGGGTGCTCTATGGGCTGACCTGTTTTTTGATCTTCTTTCGGCGCCAGTTCCGCCCGGTGTGGGTTTCCAATGTGACGCAGGTGCCTGCCGTGGTAGGCATGGTGTCGCAGATGTTTTCCAATGTCTGGCCCAAGCCCGATGGCGGGCGGCGCACGCTGACCCATGTGCTTTTGGCGCGTCGAATCATGGCCGATCACCGTGATGTCTTTGGTGTGGGCTACGACGCCGGGTTCGATGAGGAACGGTTTGTGATAACTGACGCATATACCGGCGGGTCGGATGATCTGAAAAAAACCTGGGAGGCCGCGCCCAAGCACCGCGATGCGCGCTATAACGCGTATTGCGCGGCGGCGCTGGATTATGGCCGCGGCGATGATGTGATGCAGCTAGGGCAGATGGATTTGGCGGCGATGCGGGGCTATCTGGCGCGTGAAGTACCTAAATCGGCTGTTCTGGGGCTGTTGGTGGCTGGTGCCATGGTTGCGCTACGCCGGTTTGTCCTGCCGGGTCTTTATTGGGCTGATAGCGCGAACCAGTGGTCAATTCTGCGCCCCTGCGCGGGCCGGCAAAAATGATTGCTGCTGCGGGTATCATGACCGAGCTGTTCTTATCCTGCGCGGCGCTTGTCGGGCTGGCGGTGTTGGACCGGATGCTGACCCGGCGCGATGCGTGGGACCCGTTGAACCGGCGGTTCGTGTTTGGTGTGCGGGTGACGATGTTGCTGTTTGCCGGGCGCGCGCTGCTGATCGTGACCGGGGTGGCGGGGTTTCGTATCCTGGTATTGCTCGGGGCTGGGCTGATCCCGCTGGCGGTTTTGTTGCTGACCGAAGGCCTGCTGCGGCGCCATGCGCCCCGCTGGATCAAAGTGCTGATCGGGGGTGGGACGGTCATAAGTCTGGTAAGCGCTTTTTGGTATTCCGGCAGTATTGATCCGCTGCGCCTGATGGCCCTGCTGGCCTTTCAGATCGCGGGTTTTTGCGTGGCTGGTTGGTTGATCCTGCGCCGTGATCGGGCATCGCTGTCGGCGGGCGAAAACACGATGGTGGCGCGGTTGGGGCTGTCTCTTTTTGCGTTTATCCCGATGGCAGCGGGGGATTTTCTGATGGTGTATCTGGGGCTGCCGATCCAGTTTTCAGCGCTGGCGGTGTTGATCTTATGCTGGCTGGCAATTGGTTTGGGGCGGTCGCAATGGGGGCATGGCGCGACACTGGTCAGCCTTGGGATGATCATTGCGGCGGCAGTTCTGGTCGGATCGCTGATTGGGTTTTTCGGCACGTTGGGCCGTGATGGAACGCTGCTGTGCATTGCGCTGATCATGGCGGCGATGTTTCTGCTGGCGATTTTCAATGACGCGCGTGCGCTGCGATCGGAGGCACAAAGCCTTGGGCTTTTGCGCCATATGGCCGATGCCGATACCGATGATCCGCTTGCATTCTTGCGTGATCTGCAAGCGCACCCGCTGGTCGAAGGTGCCGTGGTTCTAAGCGCCGATAGTCTGGCAGGCTTGCAGGCGGCAACGCTGGCGGCGATTTTTGAGGCAAGCCCGGTGCTGCGGCGGGCGGCACCGCCCAATTTGGGTGCTGCTGCGGACGATCATATCGCGTATCTGTTCGCCCACTACAGTGCGACACATATCATGCGGGTTGCGGTTGCGCCGCCGGTTTTCATCGCGCTGTCCATGCCATCGCTTAGCGCGTCACCGATGGCAGAGTTGGAGTTACAGGTGGTACAACGGATGGCGGCGCTGATGGCTGCGCGGCCGGGAGGCATGAAATGAAAGAGTTACGCGACAAGGCAGTGCGGATATTTCAGGCCGGGGTTCGCGCGGCAGATCCTTACGCTGCGGTGCAAGCTGCGGCGGATCATGTGACCGACCGACCTGCGTTAATCATCGCAGTGGGCAAAGCCGCGCGGTTAATGGCCAAGGCGGCGCTGGATCGGTTTGCGGGTGTCCGCACCTTGGTTGTGACAAACTATGAAAATGCGGCAACTTTGGACGGGGCACAGGTTTTTGCGGCGGGTCATCCGGTGCCTGATGAAAATGGGGCGCAGGCCGCGCAGGCGGTGATTGCGGCGTTGCGGGCGGCGCAGGGGCCGGTGCTGGCGCTGATTTCGGGCGGCGGATCGGCTCTTTTGCCTGCCCCGACGGCGCCGCTGTCGCTGGGGGACAAGGCGGCTGTCAATGCGCTTTTGCTGGCGTCGGGGCTGGATATTCGGGCGATGAACCTGATCCGGCAGCATCTGTCGGACCTCAAGGGCGGGGGTTTTTTACGGCTGGCGTCACCGCAACCTGTTATGGCGCTGATCCTGTCGGATGTTGTCGGCGATGATCTGTCCACCATCGCCAGTGGACCAACTGTGGCCCCCATCGGAACGGGCGCGGAGGCGACCGCGCTGTTGAAAGACTGCGGTCTTTGGGCGCAGGTCCCGCAGGCGGTGCGCGACCATCTGACCAGCAAGGCGGCACCCAATGGCTTGCCACCGGCGGTCAATATCTTGGTTGGATCGAATGCGCAAAGTGTCGCGGCGATGGCTGCGGTTGCGCAGGATGCGCATGTCATTCCCGATGCTGTCGCGGGCGATGTGCGCGATGCGGCTGTGCTGATCTGTGACCATGCGCGCGTTGGCATCACCCTGTGGGGCGGCGAAACAACGGTGATGTTGCGCGGTACGGGGCGTGGCGGGCGCAATCAGGAATTGGCGCTTTGGATCGCGGTCGAGGCCGCAAAGCGTGGCTGGACCGATTGGGTGTGTTTGCAGGGTGGCACCGACGGGCGCGACGGCCCGACCGATGCGGCAGGTGGTCTGGTGGATCACGGGACCTTGGCCCGGATCACGGCGCAGGGCGGCAACCCAGAGGCGCTGCTGGCCAACAATGACAGCTATGCGGCGCTGGCGTTGGCGGGTGATCTGTTGATCACCGGGCCGACCGGGACGAATGTCGCTGATCTGGGGGTGCTGATCCGCAGGGGTTAATCGACGGGTAGGCCGCTGGGAACAGTGTCGGGGCGGCCCATGGGGCGGTCGCGGGCGGTTTCGCCGGTCAGGGCGTGCAGAAACGTGACCAGATCAGCGATTTCTTCGTCTGATAATCGGATCGGCTGGATATCAAGCGCCTGAACCTGCCGCGCCATTTCGCGGGTGTCTGCCCGGATCGCAAAATCACTGGCCGCGAGCCATGGAATGTCGGGCAATGCGACCATGCGGGGCTGCCATGCCGCGCGCGACCCGACCGGATCGCCGTGGTGGCGGATCATGCGTTGCAGCGTGGCAAAGGCGCCGTTGTGCCCATAAGGCGCGGTGAGCGCAACATTGCGCAGTGATGGGGTCCGAAACCGGTAAGCATCTGATAACAAGTTTGTTTTCACCATCCGCCCGACGTCACGCGGCAACGGATCAAAGGCGCGCGTGCGTCCCGGCCCAAAGGCTGGCAAGCCAAGCGCATGAAACGCCTGATCCGTGAACAGTGGTCCTGCGTGGCATGATGCGCAGCGATTGTTAAAGAAAAGTTGACGCCCCCGTTCGGCGTCTGGCGGCAGCGGGGTGCCGGTCAGCCAGGCGTCATAGGGGCTGTCATGGGATTGCCATTCGCGGGCGATGAACGCGCCAAGGGCGTTGCCGATTTCAACGATGCTCACATCACCCGGTTTTTCAATGTGATCAAAGGCTTGCACGAACATTTGCCCATATTCCGGGATGATGCGCACGCGTTTGGCGATGATCGGCCACGCGGTATCAATGCGGTTGTGAATGGCCCCGGCGATTTCGTTTTCGCGGGGGTTTCCCGCCATCTCAAACTGCGCCACGATCGGAAATAAAGCCTGCGCGGCCAATAGGTTATCCAAGCCTTGGGGAAGCCATTCTTCGGCGGGGCTGTCAAACCCGTTGCCGTAGATGTCAGAGCGCGACAAGCGACCATCGTGGAACAGCACACGAACGGAATTATGGCCAAGATTCCAGAGGCTTGGGGCGTTGCGGGGGATGCGTTTGCGCACCCTGTCCGCACCGGTGCCGGGGGTGCGGTCGGGGCCAACGCCCGCGCCGCCTTCGCCGATGCCAAGCGGCAGGCCGTCGCTGCCGCTATGATCGTGGTGGTGGCACGTGCCGCAGGAGATATTTTTGTTCCCTGACAGTATCTTATCATAAAATAGCAACTGGCCGATGCGGGCTTGATCCACGTCCGTGGGGATGTAATCATCGGGCAAAATCGGCTGAGCGGTGGCCAGATTGGCACCGAAAACCAACCAAAGGAGCGCCGTATGTATCGCGTACACAAGGCGTACATGGACTGTACGTACACGTGTCTGGCTTTGCTGTTCTGGGTGCTGCCCGCGCAGGCCGATATGGAACACGCGCGCAATCTGATGGAGGCGGGCCAATTTGCCGAGGCCCGCGCCGCGTTCGAGGTTTACGCCCGGTCGGGCAACGCCGATGCCGAGGAACTGATCGGCGTGATGTACGCCATGGGTCTGGGCGTCGCGCGCGACGACGAACGGGCGTTCGACTGGTATCTGCGGGCGTCGATGAAAGGGCATCCTGGGGCGCAATCCGGGCTTGGCTGGTATTATGAGGTCGGGCGCGGGCTGCCCGCGCCGGATATGGTCAGAGCGTACCTGTGGTATGCGCTGTCAGCAATAGGCGGGGACCCCGATGCGGTCGACAGTCTGGAAGAGATCACGCCACGGCTTACGGCGGATGAGCGGGCGCGGGCCGAGGTGCTGGTAGATGACTACAAGGTCTGGATGTATCCGTTTCGGTGAAGGGTGACATGCGATAAAAGTGATTGCGCTATTCACCGTGGGGTGGCGGGGTGAACCCCGCCCTACGGGGGCGCTGGATGTGAAAGGGCCGTCCAAACGGACGGCCCTTTTGCGTGTCGATACAAGTGCGACGTTTAGTTCAGGTCGCTTTCGTAGGCGGCGTCGAGGTCGGCTTCGGCTTTGGCTACGGCTGTGACAAGCGCGTCGAGGATTTGGTCGCCGCCGTCGACGTTGGCGCGGAACCAGTCCTGCACGGGCAGGGAGGCCGCGGCGAAGGCGGCTTTTTCATCGGGTGACGGCACGTAGAGGTCGCCGCCGCCTGCGACGAAGGCCTCGTAGGCTTCGATGGATTTACGCTTGGGTGACGCAAAGGTCGCCTGTTGCAACTGGCTGAAGCCATCGACGACGACGCGGCGCAGGTCGGTTGGCATGGCCATGAAGCTTGCGTTGCTCATCCACCAAAGCGCACCCATGTAGGCGTGCCCGTCGAGCGTGAGGTATTGCAGGCCCGCGTCTGGGAATCTCATGCCCATGATGTCGGTGATGCCATTCTTTGAGCCTTCGACAACGCCGGTCTGGAGGGATGTGAACAGTTCGGGCCATGGGATCGGTGTGGGCGATGCACCCATTGCGCGGACCAGTTCCTGTGGCAGGTCTGCGACCACGGTGCGGATTTTCAGGCCGTCCAGATCCGAGGGCTGTGTGACCCGGCGCTGTGTGTTGGCAAAGTTGCGCCAGCCGCCGGTGTTGCCGATGGTCATCAGGCGGATGGTGTTGTCGGAGGTTTCCAGCGCCATGTCACGCATGGTGCGGGTGAAGTCGCCGGTCAGCACGGCCTCGGCCACCCGGTCATTGGCCATCAGGTAGGGCAGGTCGAGAACCTGCACGTAGGGGAAGATGCCCGCAGCACCGCCGGAGGTGGAGATATAGACGTCGATGGAGCCTTCGGCGACGCCTTCGAGACATTCCGCACCCGTCGCGCAGAGCTGTGTGCCGATGAAGAGTTCCACAGCGATGCGGCCGTTGGAGGCAGCTTCGACGTAGTTCTTGAACACGACAAGACCGTCGTAATCTTCGTCATTTTCATTCGAATTGGCGGTGGCGCGGATGGTATATTCCGTATGCCCGGCCGCCCATGTGGCGAGCGGTGTTGCCAGAAGCGCGGCGGTTGCGGCCACGCGTGTGAAGGTTTTCAGCATTTTGTCCTCCCTTGGACGTTGAAAGATGGCCGGGTAAACCCCGACCTACGGTGATGGGCTTATGCAAGCCGAGAAGCCGATGTCCGGGCCGCAGCCGAGAAAACCGGTAAGATAGGGGACGGTCATCGAAATGGCCGGTATATAGGTGATAAGGAAGATCACGACCACCTCGACGGCGAGGAACGGCAGGATCGCGCGGGCGATGGTTTCGACCTTTTCGCCCGAGACTGTACTGGCCACGAAAAGCACCAGCCCCATGGGCGGCGTGGCAAGGCCGACGGTGAGGTTCACGCTCATGATGATGGCGAAGTGCACGGGGTGGACGCCGAGGTCGACAAAGATCGGGCCAAGGATGGGGCCAAGGATGATGATCGCGGGGCCTGCATCGAGGAACATGCCGACGATGAACAGCAAGATGTTGATGAGGAACAAAAGAACAAGCGGGTTTTCCGACAGCGACAGGATATAGTCTGACAGTATTTGCGGCGCATATGACAGGGATACGACGGTTTTGAACGATACCGCAGCGCCAACCAGCAGCAGTACCGCAGAGGTGGCCAGTGCCGAACGGGTCAGCACATCGGCAAGGTCGCGCAGTTTCATCGACCGCAGCACGAAGAATGACACGATCAGCGCGTAGGCGACGGCGACGGCTGACGCCTCGGTCGGGGTGAAGACGCCGACAAGGATGCCGCCGAGGATGATGATGGGGGTTTGCAGCGGTGCCACGGCCTTTTTGCAGATCATGCGGAAGTCATGAGACACGCGGTCCCGGTAGCCCATCAGCAAGATGTGCGAAACCACCAGCAGGACGGCAAAGACGACCCAGAGGTCGAGGGTGTGGATTTTGTCGCCCGCGTCGTTGACCGTGGCCAGACCGACGGATGTGGACAGGCCGCCGTAGATCGCCATCAGCAGGCCCGCGACATTGATCCGGATCAGCGCAAAGCTGACCCAATATTCAACCGGGGTCATTGTCTGGCCGGTGTGAACGATGCGCTCGGCCTTGGGTAAATCATACCGGTCGGCCATCAGCCGCACCATGATCATCAGCCCGACGCCCACGAGGATGCCGGGGACAATACCGGCGAGAAACAGTGCCGCGACGCTTTCGCCCATGACGTAGGCGTAGATGATCATGATGCCCGATGGTGGGATGATGGGGCCGATGACCGAGCTGGCGGCGGTGATGGCTGCGGCGAATTTACGGGTGTAGCCGTTTTTCTCCATCGCGGGGATCAGGGTGGAGCCAAGCGCGGAGGTGTCGGCCACGGCGCTGCCCGAGAGGCCCGCGAAGAGGATCGAGCTGAGGATATTCACATGGGCCAACCCGCCGCGCAGGTGGCCCATGAAGGCCTGTGAAAATTCGACCAAGCGCAGGGTGATCCCGCCCCGGTTCATGATTTCGCCCGCCAGCATGAAGAACGGCAGCGCCATGAGAGGAAAGCTGTCCATGCCGTTGTAAAGATTGCGATAAAGCCCTGCGACGACGTTGCGGCTATCGCCTTCGAGCATGATCAGCGCGATGGGGGATGCCAGCAGGGCAAAGATCACCGGCAGGCCGACCATGATCAGGATCAGGAAGATCGGAAGGAACCATAAAAGCATCAGTCGGCCCCCACGATTGTGTCATCACGCTGCTGGGTCAGGCGGTCGCCCTGGCCCAGCAGCGTGATGATTTGCCGGATCATCAGTTCGATATTCACAAGGATCAGCAAGTTCACCCCGACCCAGAGCGCAGCATATTGATAATTGTTCTGGAATTTCGCGCCGCATTTGCCGATCTCGATCCCGAAGGGCCACCGCAGCGAGGACGAGCAGCCGCGCCCGGAGAGGGTATCGACGTGGTTGTTCAAGCCGCGTTCCCACGCGATCACAAGCACCCAGAGTGAAATCGCCAGCAACAAGAGGCTCAGCAGGCCGGACAGGACCCGCGGCAAGGCCCGTTCGACCATGTCAATCGCGACGAAGCCCCCCTTGCGGTAGGCCAGCGGTGCCATCAGGCCGGTCATCCACAACATGCCGAAACGCGCGCCTTCCTCGGTCCAGTTGGGGGCGTCGTTGAGGACGTAGCGGAAGAATACCTGACCAAGGATCAGGCAGACCATGATGGCCAATGCCGTGACCGCGATGGCCCGACCCATGGACAACACAGCAGTGTTGAACCGTTGCAGCGGCCACAAGAGGCCAAACAGGACCGACATGCGGCTCCTCCCCTGTTGTGTATGTTGGGCGTTTTGCCCGTGTCGTAAGGGGGCGCTGCCCCCGTCCCGGATCAAGTCCGGGCCTCCCCCGGGATATTTCCCCTTCGGAAGAAGCGGTCAGTGTTCTTTGAAGGCGCCGTATCTGCCGCCATGGAAGACGAGCGGGTCACCGCCTTTGTGGTGGGCTTTGGTGACGTGGCCGACGACGATGACGTGGTCGCCCGCATCATGGGTGGCTGCGAGATTGCATTCAAAGGTTGCCAGCGCACCTTCGATGATGGGCATGCCGCAGTGCGACAGGTGCATCGGTACCTTGTTGATCGCGGTTTTGGAGCCGATGATCGCGGTGCAGATATCGCGCTGGTCGGCGGCAAGAATATGCACGGCAAAGCGCCGCGAACCGGCGAAATGTTCGAACCGTTTGGATGATTTGGCCGGTGACCACAGCACCATCGGCGGATCGAGCGAGACGCTGGCGAAGCTGTTGGCGACGATGGCAACGGGCCCTTCGGCGCTGTCGGTCGTGATGACGGTGACGCCGGTCACAAAGCTGCCAAGGGCGCTACGGAAGCTGTCGGCGTCGGAGCTGGGGTCGAATGTTGCGGATGTGATTGTGTCCATCAAGGGACCTCTTTTCCCAGAGCGGCGGTGTAGAGTTCATACCACGTTTGCCGGTCCATGTTGACTTTCAAAGCGTCGGATAACGCATTGATTCGGTTTAGGTTGTTGGTTCCCATGACCGGCATGATGCGGCTTGGGTGGGCCAACAGCCATGCCACGGCAACGGCGCTTGCGTCAACGTCATTTTCACGCGCGACTTTGGCCAAAGCGTCCTGTACGGCGCCTGTGCCGGTCATCATGCTGCCGCCGCCCAGAGGCGACCATGCCATGATCGGGGTGTCGCGTTCCTGCAGGTAGGCGACGTCGCCGTTGGTAAACCCTGCGTGTGCGGTCAGGGACAGTTCGATCTGGTTGGTGATCAGCGGGGTTTGCATCCCCGATTGCAGCAGTGTCCAGTCGTACTGTTTGAAATTGGACACGCCGACGCTGCGGACCTTGCCTGATGCAACAAGGTCGTCCAGTACGGCGCCGGTTTCGTGGTGGTCCATCAGCGGGTCGGGGCGGTGGATCAGCAGCGTGTCGATTTTGTCGATGCCCATCAGGCGCAGTGAATGGTCAACCGAGGCTGTGATATGCGCCCGGCTGGTGTCATAGTATTTCACCCGCGCATTCGCATACCGCCCGGCGGGCGCGATGATGTCGCATTTGGTGACTATTTCGATCTTGTCTTTGAGGTGCGGGGCGGCAGCCAGCGCTTTGCCCAGAATTTCCTCGGCCGCATAGCCGCCGTAGATGTCGGCCTGATCCATGGTGGTGATCCCTTGGGCCAGACAGGCGTCGATCTTGGCCTGAACATGGGCAGGGCTGGTGTCGGTGTCGTCGCCAAGCCGCCACATGCCATAGACGATGGAGCTAAACGAGAGGTCTTGGGTGATTCCAATGCGGTTCAACGGCGTGGTCCTGTGCCCAAAGGCGTGGCTGGTGTTTCGGTTGGGACTCGCCCGTATGCCTGGGGCAGCGAGCAGGTTTTCAAATGTGGCATGACGCGGCTGCCAAAGTGTCTGGCTTCGTCGATATGGGGGTAGCCTGAAAAGATGAAAGCACGGATGCCCATCTTTTGGTAGCCTTCGATTTTGGTCATGATTTGATCGGTGGAGCCGACGAGTGCGGCCCCGCAGCCGGACCGGGCGCGCCCGACGCCGGTCCACAAGCCAGGTTCGACGTAGCCGAATTTATCGGCCAATGCGCGGGCTTTGGCCTGATGGGCGACGCCAAGCGAAATGCTGTCGTGTGCGCGGTCGCGGATCAGTTTGCCATATTCATCGTCCAGTTTGGAAGCGATGTAGTCGGCATATTCCTTCGCCTCGGTTTCAGTGTCGCGCACGATCATATGAACGCGCAACCCGTAGTCCAGCGTGCGGTTGTGCGCAGCCGCGCGGGCGTGCACATCCTTCATCCGCTGGGCAAGCTGGTCGGTGGTTTCGGGCCACATCAGGTAGACATCACATTGCGCGCCGCACAGTTCGAGCGCATCGGGCGAGTAGCCGCCGAAATACAGCAGGGGGCCGCCGTTTTGTTGGTAGGGCCTTGCGGGGTCTGTGGGGACATTCGCGAATTGGTAGATATCGCCATCGTGGTCGATGGCGTCGCGGGTCCAGGCCTGCCGCAGGATTTGCACGACTTCGTGGCTGCGTTGGTAGCGGTATTTGCTGTCTGCGACTTCGCCGGGGAAATCGCTGCTGATCACGTTCAGGGTCAGGCGCCCTTTGAGCATGTGATCGAGGGTTGCCACGGTACGGGCCAGCATGATCGGGTGCATTTCACCGCAGCGGATCGCGGCGAGAAAGTTGATGTTTTCGGTCAGCGGCGCCATGCCTGCGACGAACGACAGCGTGTCTTGGCCGACCTGATAGGATGAGGGCGCGAGGATATTGCGAAAACCCTGCTTTTCGGCCTCAAGCGCGATGTCGCGGCAGTGGTCCCATGATGATCGCAGATCCCCGTCGGGCACGCCAAGGAACTGGTAGTCGTCGGAGCAAAGGGCCGAGAACCAGCTGACTTCGGCTGCATCCAGATCGGCACTGGTGACGGGCACGATGGACATTGATTCTGCTCCCCCCTTGGTCGTCGTTTCCACTTGCCTAGCATGGTAAGTTATGTGCAACAATAGTGTATCAATTTTCATGCGCAAGCCGGAGGAGGGGCGTGCCATGGTCAAGACCTCGGCTTTGCCAAAATACATTCAGGTCAGTGAAATGCTGATCCGCGAAATTGCGGCCGGGCATTTGGCCGATGGCGCAAGGTTGCCGCCCGAGCGGGATATGGCAGAGGACCTTGGCGTTGCTGTGGGCACGCTGCGCAAGGCGCTGGCGGATATCGAGGCCAAGGGATTGCTGGAGCGGTTGCAGGGGTCGGGCAATTATGTGCGCCACCGGCCCGTGGTGAATTCGGTCTACGCGTTCTTCCGGTTGGAGCTGTTGCGTGGTGGCGGGTTGCCCACAGCGCAGGTACTGTCGGTGGACCGGTTGGCCAAGCCTGCGGATGCGCCCGATTTCGGGCCGGATACGCAGGGGCACCGGATCCGGCGATTGCGGTCGCTGGATGGCGGTTTGATCGCGCTTGAGGAAATCTGGCTGGATGGCGGGCAGCGCAATGTGATTGGTCCTGATGACTTGTCTGAATCGCTGTATCATTTTTACCGGCATCAGCTGGGGCTGGTGATTGCCGCGGTCGAGGACCGGATCGGTGTGGCCGCGATGCCCGATTGGACGCCTGCGGCGTTTCATCTGCGTGCCGGTCAGACGGTCGGTTATGTTGAACGGTCAAGCCGGAATGCCGCGCATGAACCGGCGGAATTTTCACGCACCTGGTTTGATCCGGCGCGTGCGACTTATGTCTCTCGGATGGGTAAGGGTTAGGAATTTGGACGTTGTAAACTATGGGCTGATCGGCTGCGGGATGATGGCCCGCGAGCATATTCAGAATATCAATCTGCTGCCGCATGGCCGGGTATCGGTTGTGTACGATCCGGTGGCGGAGTTGGCAGAGGCCGCAGCGACATTGGCGGGTGACGCGCATGTTGCGGGATCGCTGGAAGAACTGCTGGCGTTCGCGGCGCTGGATGCGGTCGTGATCGTCAGCCCCAACCATCTGCATGTGCCGCAGTTGCGCCAGATCGTGCAGACCCGGCCCCTGCCGATCTTATGTGAAAAGCCGCTGTACACCGATCCGGCGGATGCACCAGAGATTGAGGCGCTGTTCGCGGGTTATCCGCATCCGGTTTGGGTCGCGATGGAGTACCGCTATATGCCGCCGGTGGCCGCGTTTATTGCGCAGGCGCAGGCCGCGACGGGGGGCGTGAAGATGCTGACAGTGCGCGAACACCGCTTTCCGTTTTTGCCGAAGGTCGGCGACTGGAACCGGTTTAACGCCAAAACCGGCGGCACGCTGGTTGAAAAATGTTGCCACTTTTTCGATCTGATGCGGCTGATCCTGTGCGCAGAGCCGGTCCGCGTCATGGCCAGTGCCGGGCAATCGGTGAACCATGTCGATGAGCGTTACGACGGCCAGACCCCGGATATTTGGGACAACGGCTATGTCATTATGGATTTTGACAATGGCGCGCGGGCGATGCTGGAATTATGCATGTTCGCCGAAGGCGCGCGCTATCAAGAAGAGATCAGCGCGGTGGGGCCAAAGGGCAAGATAGAGGCCTTTGTGCCGGGGCCGGGGCGGTTTTGGCCCAAGCTGTTGGGCGACGCGCCGGTGCCGCAACTCGTCATCAGCCCACGTGCGCCCAAGGGGCCGTTTGTATCGGAAATTCCGGTTGATTCGACGCTGTTGGCGGCGGGGGACCACAACGGGTCCACATTCTATCAGCATCAACGCTTTAACGCGGTGGTGCGCGGCCAGGGTGTGGTCGAGGTCACTGTGGCCGATGGCGCCAAAGCGGTTGCGATCGGCATGGCCGCACAACACAGCGCGTTGACCGGGCAGGCCGTTCAGATGTGATCGGCGCACCTGAGGAGGGTCTCACGCCGATCACATCACGTCGGGAGGGACGTTAGTTTGCGTTGGACGACAAGATGACGATGCAATCTTGGCCTTCGCAGGTGATATGCTTGGCGGGGACATTGATGTGGCCCGCAGCCGTCGCAACCAGATATGCGTTGTTGTGGAAGCCGACAAAGTCACCACGGATTGTGACGGACCCATTCTTGAATGTCAGCGCGATTTCGTTTGCGCTGGCGACTGCCGGCATCACGGCAAAGAGTGCCATGGCTGTGAGTGTGTGTGCGATTGTGCGTTTTACGTGTGACATGTGATAGAGCCCCCAAGGTTTCACTTATGTTGTCTTCACGTTAGCGCGAACTGCGCCCGGGGTGGTCATAGTAATGGCGGCGCGCGGGATAGGTAAAACTACGTAGGGTTCTACGTAGTTACGTGGTCAAAGTTGCGTTTATCTGGTGATTTATGGTCCGGCCTGGTGATGGAACGCCGGGCCGCAGGTGTGAAAAGCGGCGCTGCAATCGGGTTGCGCGCCGCTTGACGTTTGTTTGGTCGCGGCCCCTGCTGATTGGCAAGGGCAGCTATGGGGGGGCGATCAGGCCAGATCGAAACGATCTGCGTTCATCACCTTGGTCCAGGCCGCGACGAAGTTGCGCACAAAGGCTGGCTGTGCGTCATCGGTCGCGTAAACTTCGGCCAGTGCGCGCAGTTGCGAGTGCGACCCGAAGACCAGATCAACGCGGGTGCCGGTCCATTTCACCGCACCAGTGCTGCTGTCGCGGCCTTCAAAGATGTCTGCGGCGTCGGAAAGGGGCGTCCAGGTGGTGCCCATATCCAGAAGGTTGGTGAAGAAGTCGTTGGTCAGCGCGCCGGGTTTGTCGGTAAAGACGCCGTGTGGCCCGCCGTCGGCATTGGCACCAAGGACCCGCAGACCACCGACAAGCACCGTCATTTCCGGTGCGGTCAGCGTCAGCAATTGCGCCCGGTCGAGCAGCATTTCTTCGGCGGTGACTGTATAGGCGGTTTTCTGATAGTTGCGGAAACCGTCAGCGACAGGTTCCAGAACGGCCGATGATTCAACATCGGTCTGGTCTTGGGTGGCGTCTGCACGACCGGGTGCGAAGGGCACCGCGATGTCCTGACCCGCGTCTTCGGCGGCCTTTTCAATGGCAGCGGAACCGCCCAGCACGATCAGATCGGCCATGGACACTTTTTTGTGGCCAGCGCCCGCGTTGAAGGCGGATTGGATGCCTTCGAGCGTGGTCAGCACCTTGGCCAGCTGCGCAGGCTGATTGACTGCCCAGTCTTTTTGCGGGGCCAGGCGGATGCGCGCACCGTTGGCACCGCCGCGTTTGTCAGAGCCGCGGAAGGTCGCCGCAGAGGCCCAGGCCGTGCTGACCAGTTCCGACACCGACAGGCCGGAGGTAAGGATCTTGCCCTTGAGGTCTGCAATATCCTGCGCGTCGATCAAGGCGTGATCAACGGCGGGGATCGGGTCCTGCCACAGCAGTTCTTCGGCGGGGACATCGGTGCCGAGGTAGCGGGCAACCGGCCCCATGTCGCGGTGGGTCAGCTTGTACCAAGCGCGCGCAAAGGCATCGGCGAATTGATCGGGGTTCTTGTGGAACCGTTCCGAGATGGCGCGGTAGGCGGGGTCCTGACGCATGGACAGGTCAGTCGTGGCCATCATGATCGGCACCGGGCCAGAGCCGTCAACCTGTGGCGCGTGGTCTTTTTCGGCAAGGTTCCTTGCCTGCCATTGGTTCGCGCTGGCGGGGCTTTGGGTCAGTTCCCATTCGTAGCCGAACAGGACGTCGAAATAGGACATGTCCCAGGTGGTCGGGGTGGGGGTCCATGCGCCTTCGAGGCCGGATGTGATCGTATCGACGCCCTTGCCGGATTTATAGGCGTTTTTCCAGCCAAGGCCCTGTTCCTCGATCGGGGCCGCCTCTGGTTCCGGCCCGACGAGGTTTGCGTCGCCTGCGCCATGGGTTTTGCCGAAGGTGTGACCGCCCGCGACAAGCGCCACTGTTTCTTCGTCGTTCATGGCCATGCGCGCAAAGGTTTCGCGGATGTCGTGGGCTGCGGCGAGTGGATCAGGGTTGCCGTTCGGCCCTTCGGGGTTGACGTAGATCAGGCCCATCTGCACGGCGGCAAGCGGGTTTTCCAATTCACGGTCGCCCGAATAGCGTTTATCGCCAAGCCATTCGGCTTCTTCGCCCCAATAGATGTCTTCTTCGGGTTCCCAGACGTCTTCACGACCGCCGCCAAAGCCGAAGGTTTTGAAGCCCATCGTTTCAAGCGCTACGTTGCCGGTCAGGATCATCAGGTCGGCCCAGGAGATGGCGCTGCCATATTTTTGCTTGATCGGCCAAAGCAAGCGGCGCGCCTTGTCCAGATTGCCGTTATCGGGCCAGCTGTTGAGCGGGGCAAAACGCTGTGTGCCCGCGCCCGATCCGCCGCGCCCGTCGGCGGTGCGGTAGGTGCCGGCGCTGTGCCACGCCATGCGGATAAAGAAGGGACCGTAGTGGCCGTAGTCAGCGGGCCACCAATCCTGACTGTCGGTCATCAGCGCGGTCAGATCTTTTTTCAGCGCGTCCATGTCGAGCGCGTTAAAGGCCGCGGCATAGTTGAAATCAGGGTCCATCGGGTTCGACTGCGGGCCGTTCTGGTGCAGGATCCTGAGGTTGAGCTGATTCGGCCACCAGTCGCGGTTTGAACGACCGCCTGCTTGCACGGCGCCGTGCATTACCGGGCATTTACCTGTGTTACTTCCGTCCATAGTAGTCTCCGATCTTGAGTGGTTTTTAAGGGCGCTGGTCCGCATCCGGGACCGTGATTTGTTGCGTGACTATCCGTGTGCTGTCCGGCGTTTAGCAAAATTGGTCCTGTCGCGCCAGCGTTGCGCGGGGGGCGAAATCAGGCATGGTTGATGTGATATTGGCCGACACTTTGCGTTTCTGCGCGAAACATAGCAAAGTCTTGTGATAGTTTTAAGTTGCATTTACTAATGGCTGCGATAACTTTTAACTATGCTAAATCTGACCTTCAAGCAGTTGCGTTATTTCCAGGCGCTTGTCCGGTATGGGCATTTCGGGCATGCGGCGGATGCATGTGCGATTTCGCAACCCGCGCTGTCGGTGCAGATCAAGGAACTGGAAACCGCGCTGGGCATGATATTGTTCGAGCGGACGGCCCGGCAGGTGCGTCTGACGGCCTTTGGTGCGGAATTTGCGTTGCGGGTCCGCGGGATTGTGCAGTCGGTGGATGAACTGGGTGATCTGGCCCGCGCCGCACGGGGGCGGCTGACGGGGCGGTTGCGCATCGGGGTGATCCCGACGATCGCGCCCTATCTGTTGCCCACGATCATCGGCGCCTTGCATCAAAGCCATCCCGATCTTGATATTCATGTGCGCGAAACGGTCACGCCGCGCCTGATTCAGGAACTGTCCGACGGGCGGATTGATACGGCGGTTGTCGCGTTGCCGCTGTCTGAGCCTGCGTTTACCGAAGTGGCGCTGTTTGATGAAAATTTCGTGCTGGTGCGGCCGGATGCCGACGCGGGCAAGCCGGTGCCGAGCCGCGACAGCCTGCGCGCGATGCGGCTGTTGTTGCTGGAGGAAGGGCATTGTTTTCGGGATCAGGCGCTGTCGTTCTGCAATTTTGGCGGGGCGGTGCCGCGTGAGGGGTTGGATGGGTCATCCTTGGCGACGTTGGTGCAGATGGTGGGTGCGGGCATTGGCGTGACGTTGATCCCCGAGATGGCGGTGCGTGTTGAAACCCGGTCCGCGCCGGTCTGTGTGGTGCGGTTCAACCGACCCCGGCCATCGCGAACGGTCGGGATGATCTGGCGCAAAACCAACCCGCTATCGGCGCAATTGTTGGAATTGTCAGAGGTCGTGCGCCAAGCGGGTGCTGATTTGCGCAAGTTGCCCTAGGGGGATGTGGTAAAGTGGCACAGGGACTGCCGCAGGTCCGGGGGATGAAGCCCACGCCCGATCAGCACGATTTGATTGTCGGTGTCGGTGGCGGTGGCGCGGTCGGGCAGAACTTCGGGTGATTGCACGGTCTTGCGGACGGTTTGCAGCAAGAGCCTGCCTGCGGGCGTCACAACCACGCCTTTGACGCGCATGATTCGCACCCCGTGGACATGCAGGAGCGCCGATAGCCAGACGGTGAAGGCGGTCCAGTCGGGCACGGCGCCCAGATCAAGGCGACAGGGAATAATCGGTCTTGGGTCCGCACCGGACAGGTCCGGCACGGGCAGCGGTGGTACGTCCGGCGCGGGTGGCGGTAGCGCAACCTGTGATCCAAATGCGGTCGCGGTGAGCGTCGCACCGGGGTTGAGCGACCGGAGCGTCGCCACCAGCCGTGACAGATCATCGTGCCGGGCGGCATCGGTTTTGGTCAGGACGATGTCATCTGCGGCCTCGATCTGCGCGCGGCCCAGCCGTTCGTGGCGCAGTTGGGCGATGATATGCAGCGCGTCGGCGGCGACGATAATCTGGGCGATAACGATCTGCCGGACAAGCATGGGGTCGGTCTGGATCATGGTCGCGATGGCGGCGGGATCTGCCAGCCCGCTGGTTTCCAGCACGATCCGCGCAATCCGGCTGGACGGATCGCTGATTTTGCTGCGGTCGTCACAGAGTTGGCGCAATGTGCGGCGCAGGCTGTCCTGAGCCGCGCAACACACACATCCGCCCGCCAGAACGGTCAGCCCGTCCGCCGCCCCCAGCAGGGCATCGTCGACGGGAATTTCGGCGGCTTCGTTCACGATCACATGCACCCGGCCAAAGCGTTTCTCATGCAACTGATGGCGCAGCCATGTGGTTTTGCCGGACCCGAGGTAGCCGCCCAGGATGGTCAGGCGGATGCGGCCATCGGGCACCTTAGACATCGCTGGTCAGAAATTTGGGATCAAGCGGATCAAAGGGGGTGCCGGTCATCCGCTCGGCCTCGATCCAGAGCTGTTCGAGATGGGGGACGATGGTTTGCGCGCCGGTGAGCGTGGACAGTTGGATGCCGGGCACCAGACCACCGTCGTGGACGGTCAGCCCCGTGCCTTTGAGGACGCGCCGTAGGATCTGCGCCCTACGAAAGCGTTCGCGGATGCGATCCGGCGCGGTTGCCGCCCCGGCTTCGGTCCAGTGGCCGGGGGCTGCAGGAAAGCCGCAACTGGCGCACATCAGATGACTGCAGGCCGTGCGGCATCCGCAAAAGGATAGCGCGCCCGGAAATCATCTGCGATGGCGTCAAACGTCATCCATTCACAGCCTTCGTGGCCATTGATGTATTCGATCAGCCGCTCCAGCATCAGCAGGACCTGTGGGCGACCGGACACATCGGGGTGGATCGTAAAGGCAAAGACCGCATAATCCATCTCGCGGTAGACCCAGTCGAACTGATCGCGCCACATCTGTTCGATGTCGCGCGGATTGACGAAGCCATGGCTGTTGGGCGCCTTTTTCATGAACATCATCGGCGGCAGGTCATCGACGTACCAATTGGCGGCGATATCAACGAGGTCGATTTCATGGCCATGCTTGAGCGGGTGCATCCAGTCGGCGGCGGTTTTGGTGTAGTCGATCAGGTTCCATTCATCGCCCACACGGGCATAGAAGGGCTGAAAGTCGCGGTAGCCTTGGCTGTGATCGTAGGAAAAGCCATATTTTTGCAGCAAAGCGGCGGTGGCGTTCGACATTTCCCACCACGGGGCGACGTACCCTCTGGGGGTCTTGCCGGTCAGTTTTTCGATCAGTGCGATGGATTTGACCAGCACGTCTTCTTCTTGGGTCGGGGTCATGGCGACGGGGTTTTCGTGCATATAGCCGTGTGCGCCCACCTCGTGACCTGCATCGACGATCATCTGCATTTCCTTTGGGAACGTCTCGAGGCTGTGGCCGGGGATGAAAAAGCTGGTTTGCATGTCGTATTTCTTGAACATCCGCAAAAGGCGGGGGATGCCTACCTCGGTGGCGAATATGCCGCGCTGGATGTCAGAGGGGCTGTCGCCGCCGCCATAAGAGCCGATCCAACCCGCGACGGAATCGATGTCGGTGCCAAAGGCGCACATAATTTTCTTAGTCATTTTGGGTCCTTTTGATGGGCGTCAGACGCCGATGGGCATGTGTTTGGGGTCCCGTGCGACGGGGCGCGGCGCGACCAGTTCTTTCCATACCGAAAGCGCCTGACTGATGGGGGGGAATGGCGTGCGTTTGATGTAAGTGCCGTGGCCGGGCTGCGGCTGACGCGGGGTGCCTGCGTCCCAGACGACCGTGCCGCGCGACAGGGTAAAGCGGGGCAGGCCGGTGACGTCGAACCCTTCGAAAACATTGTAATCAATTGCAGATTTCTGGGTCTTGGCGCTAATCGTCTTGCTGGCGTCGGGGTCCCAGACCACCAGATCGGCGTCAGACCCCACAAGGATCGCCCCTTTGCGGGGATAGATGTTCAGGATTTGCGCGATATTGGTCGAGGTGACGGCGACAAATTCATTCATCGTCAGCCGACCCGTGGCGACGCCGAACGTCCACAAAAGCGATAGCCGATCCTCGAGGCCGCCAGTGCCGTTGGGGATTTTGGTAAAGTCGCCGACGCCCATCCGCTTTTGCGCGGTGGTAAAGGCGCAGTGGTCGGTTGCGACCACGTGCAGTGATCCCGCAGCAAGACCTGCCCAAAGCCCGTCTTGGTGGTGTTTGTTGCGAAACGGCGGTGACATGACGCGTTGTGCGGCATGGTCCCAACTGGGGTGCGCATATGCGCTTTCGTCCAGCAAAAGGTGCTGAATCAGGGGTTCACCCCAGACCCGCTGGCCTTTTTGGCGAGCGCGGCGGATCGCCTCGTGGGCATCTTCGCTTGAGGTATGCACGACGTAAAGCGGCACACCTGCGGCATCGGCGATGGTAATGGCGCGGTTGGCGGCTTCGCCCTCGACGGATGCGGGGCGGGAATAGGCGTGCGCCTCGGGTCCGGTGTTGCCTGCGGCCATCAGGCGATCTTGGAGGCTGGCGATCAGGTCGCCGTTTTCGGCGTGGACCAGCGGAAAGGCCCCCAGCGCGCCTGCGCGGGTGAAGGACGCGAACATTTCGTCGTCATTCACCATCAACGCGCCCTTGTAGGCCATGAAGTGTTTGAACGTGTTGACGCCGCGATCCACCACGACGGCCATGTCGTTGAATATCTGTTCCGACCATCCGGTGACAGCCATGTGGAACCCATAATCGCATGAAGCCTGACGCGCGGCCCGGTCGTGCCATTGGTCAAGCGCGGTCAGCATGCCGTCGGCACCGGGGATGATGTGATCGACCACCATCGTGGTCCCGCCCGAGGCCGCGGCAAATGTGCCGCTTTCCCATGTTTCGGCGGTGGTTGTGCCCATAAAGGGCATTTCAAGATGCGTGTGCGGGTCGATCCCGCCGGGCATCACGAAACATCCGGAGGCATCGATGACGGTATCGCCCGACAGGTCGGGGCCAATCGCAGTGATCGTTTCACCTGCGATCAGAATATCGGCGACATAGGTGCGGTCTGCGGCGACGATTGTACCGCCTTTGATAACGCAAGACATGGGGTTCTCCTTTGGACGTTCATGGCGCTGGGGTGCGGGTGGTATAGGCTGCGGCAATGTGCCGGGCCTGAGTCAGCCAGATGGCGTCGCGTTGGCCGGTGATATGGGTCAGCGCACGCCGCAACTGACGCAGACGTCCGGGCTGGCCGATGATATAGGGATGCAGGGCGATGCCCATGACCAAAGGCTGCGCTGCCGATTGCGCCAGCATTTCGTCAAAGGTGTCGATGATCATATCTGCGAAATCCGCGGCACTGTCCTTGCGCGCGATGATGGCGGGGATGTCGTTGATTTCCTGAGGGTAGGGCACCGCCAGAAGCGGGCCGGACCGAGTGCGCATCCACACCGGTTGATCGTCCATGCACCAGTTCAGCGTATAGGCATATCCCGCTTCTTGCAGCAGATCAGGGGTGACGCGGCTTTCGGCGATCCAAGGGCTGAGCCAGCCTTTGGGTGCGGTGCCCCGGGCGCTGGTGAGTGTCGCGGTCGCGTGGGCGATCATGGCCTGCTCGGTGGTTTCATCCATCGTGCTTTGGCGTTCGGAATTGGTGCGCCCGTGGCCTGCGATTTCATCGCCGCGGGCATGGTGGGCTTGCATCAGGGTGGGCGCATGATCGTACATGGCGCTGTTGGCCAGCACCGTTGCGGGCAGGTCCAGATCATCCAGCAGATCAAGCAACCGCCACGCGCCCACGCGATTGCCATAGTCGCGCCACGCATAGTTCAGGATGTCGGGCTGCGGCCCGCCGGGGGCCAGTTCGGCACCCAAACCGGCCCCGAAGGCAAAGTGTTCAAGGTTCACGCCCAGATAAACCGCGAGCCTTTTGCCGGTTGGCCAGTCAAAATCGGGCCGTGCGTGGATCGGCACATAGGCGTAGCGATCGTGGTGGGGCAGGGTCATAGGGGCGTCTCGGCCAGACCGGCCCGGTCCAGCAGGATTTCGGCGCTGTCGTTCCAGACCTGCGTGCTGATGATTTTGCCATCGCGCACGACAAAGGTGTCGATATAACGGTTGGTTTCAAACGGTGTGCCATCTGGCCATTCGCCATAAAGATGGCCGGTGTTATAGATGTGAATATCGCCTGTGGTCGCATCAAGGGCCGCATCGGTACGCAAAAACCTCTTTTTCACCCATTTGTAGCGCTGGGCGTTGAACGCGGCGGTATCGGCGGGGGCGGTCATATGTCGCCCCCCGGTAAAGGTGATCTGGAAATTAGGCCCGACATAGGCCGCTGCCCCGGCAGGGTCCGGCACCATGGAGCGTTCCAGATATGCCGCGACGATGGTGCAGGCGTCGGAGATTTGGTCCGTCATAAGATTGCACCTATCTGGACGGCGGCGCGCACCCCGTCGATCAGGCGGACGCCGATCCGGGGGCCGGCAGCGGCGGGGATATGCGTCATGCCCGCGCATCCCAGCACCACAGTTTGCACATTGTCTTCGGCGACGGCGCGTTTGATTTCAGCGATGATCCGGGCGTTGGCGGTGTCCGCATCGGTGTCCAACGCCAGCACCGGCACGCCGCTGGCGCGGACCCGGCCAAGGCTGCGCGCAAGCCCGTAGGCCTGAATGTTTTCGTGCAAAACGGGGATCGACACGTCGAGCGTCGTCACCACCGAAAAGCGCGCTCCGGCGAGTGCGGCCAGATGGTAGGCCGCTTGGCCGATGCCAATGACAGGGCAGGTCGCCATGGCGCGGGCGGCATCCAGCCCGGTGTCATCGAAACAGCCGATAATGATGACGCGCGCGCCTTGGTGCGATGCCTGCGCGACCAGTTTCAGCAGCGGCGGCACGCAGGCGATGCCATCAGCGGGCCCTTGAATTGCGGGCGGGCCGTCGTGGGATGTCCAGCCGGTTATGGCCACGCCCGGGCAGGCATCGCGCGCGGTTTGCACCATCGCGTCGGTCATTGACGCGGTGCTGTTGGGGTTGATGATGATGATCATAACATGCCCTTGCCCGCGTCCGATCCGGCCTTGGCTTTGCGGCGCGTGGTCCAGAGTGCGACACACAGGAAGATGCCGATGATCAGCAGCGAAAATACGGTCGTCAGTGTGCCAAGCGCATAGAGCACGGGCGAGGTGACGTTGGTGGTCATGCCGTAGATTTCCAGCGGCAGGGTGTTTTTGCTGCCCGAGGTCAGCAGGGTCCGTGCAAATTCATCATAGCTGAGCGTGAAGCCGAAAAGCGCCACCCCGATCAGCGAGGGCGCGATGATCGGCAGCACGACATGGCGCAGGGTTTGCCATGACGTGGCACCTTGGTCGCGGGCGGCTTCCTCGTAGCTTTTGTCAAAGCGGTTGAAGACGGCAAACATGATCAGCAAGCCAAACGGCAGCGTCCATGTCAGTTGTGAGCCAAAGCCCGACGTGGCCCAGTGGACGGCGATCCCGGCTTGGGAAAACATCAGGCCGACGCCCAGCGAAATCAGGATCGACGGGATCACCAGCGAGGTGATGATCAGGTAAAACAGGATGTTTGCACCGGGGAATTTCTTGCGAAAGGCCAGCCCGCCCATGACCGATACGACCACCGTGGTGACCATGACCATCATACCCAGCACAAGGCTGCGGCGGAAGCTGCCCCAGATGTCGCCGACGGCTTGTTGTTCGAACAGGTCATGGAACCAATACAGCGACACGCCGCGCATCGGGAATGTCAGCCCGCCGCCGGGGCCCTGAAACGACAGCACAGCGATGGTCAGGGTCGGACCGTAGAGAAACAGTAAGAACAGCGCAAAGAACGCGGTCAGCACGTAAAATGAACGGGGACGGGGTTCCATCCTATAGCTCCTTTCGGATATCGACGAACCGCAGCAGGATGCCGATTACCAGCAGCACCGTGAGCAGCAGCACAATGGCCGTCGCCGAAGCAGAGGGGTATTGCAGCAGGGCGATATCGTTCGAGATCAGGCGACCGACGTTGGCCGATTGACTGCCCGACATGATGCGCACCGTAAAGAAATCGCCCATCACCAAAGTGACCACAAAGATGGTGCCGATCATGATGCCGGGTTTGGTCAGCGGGATGATCACATTCCACAGGATTTGCGCACCGTTGGCACCGCCGTCGCGCGCCGCCTCGATCAGGGATTTGTCGATCCGCATCATCGTGTTGAAGATCGGCACGACCATGAACAGCGTGTAAAGATGCACAAAGGCCAGCACGACGGAAAAGTCGCTGAACAGCAGCCAGTCCAGGGGTTCGTCGATCACCCCCCACGAAATGAGGGTGGAATTGGCGATCCCGTTGCGCCCCAGGAACGGGATCCACGAGATCATGCGGATGATGTTGGAGGTCCAGAAGGGAATGGTGCAAAGCAAGAAAAGCGCGACCTGCCACGTCAGTGTCCGGATATGAAACGCAAGATAGTAGGCCACCGTGAAACCGATCACGCATGTGAACATCCACGTCAGCAACGCATATTTGAACGTGTTGAGGAACACCGTGTAAGTCACTGGTGAGCTGAATAAAAATGTGTAGTTCTCAAGTTCGAAGGCGGGGATGATTGAAAATTCGGTTGCCCGCCAGAAACTGACGACGGCGATCATGATGATCGGCAGCACCAGAAAGATAAGCAGGACCACCGCAAGAGGTGACACCATCAGCCAGCCCATGAGGCCATTTTGGGAGCGCAGTTTTTGCATGAGGGTCCGGGGGAAGTGTTGCGGGAATGGTGGGGCGCCATCACGGCGCCCCACGGCAGATTGCATCAGGCTGCGACGAATTCGTTCCACTTGCGGACCATGTACTGGTTTTCGTCCATGACGGAATTCCAGCAGGCCACGGCACCCATACGGTCGTAGAATGATCCGCCATCGCGAACAGCGCCGGCGCCTTCCATGATGGTGCCCTGTGGGCTGACGATGTCCCCCTGCGAGGCCTTGCCTTCGAACCAGAAACCCCATTCGTCGTCGGACATGAAGTCCTTGGAGGTTTCGGGAACGGCGGAATAGTAGCCCTGACGCATCAAGAATCCGCCGGCCCAGCCGGACAGGTACCAGTTGATGTATTCATAGGCCGCATCCAGTTTGGCCCCATCAAGGCCAGCTGCCAGACCCATGCCGCCACCCCATGACCGGTAGCCTTCTTCGAGCGGCTGGTAGACACAGGGAATACCCTGGCTGCGGACGGCGGCAATGGCGGGCGACCACATGGATTGGATGACAACCTCGCCCGATGCCATCAGGTTCACGCTTTCGTCAAACGATTTCCAGAAGGCGCGGAACTGGCCGTTTTTCTTGGCTTCGGTAAAGATGGCAAGGGTCAGGTCAATTTCTTCGCGGGTCATATTGCCTTTGTCGGGGTAGGTGTATTCGCCCATGGATTCCACGACCATCGCCATGTCCATGATCCCGATTGACGAGATGTCGAGGATCGACGCCTTGCCTTTGAATTCGGGGTTCAGCAGTTCGGACCAATTCGTGATCGGACGACCGATCAGATCGGGGCGGATGCCCAAGGTGTCGGCGTTGTAGATCGTGGGGATCAAGGTCATCCAGCCGGATTGTTCCTGCACGAAATCGGTGCCGTTTGCGCCCGATGTAAAGCCGACGGTGTGCGGTGCGGTGCCTTGGGCGATATTGCTTTCCGGGGTCAGCTTGCCGGACAGGAAGGTGCCGGCGATCTTGTCGTAGTTGGCGATGCGGCTGGTATCCATGGCCTGCAGGTTGCCGGTTGGCCACACCTTTTTGCAGATCCAATATTCAATGTCGGCAATGTCAAAGCTGTTGGGCTGGGTCGCCACACGCTGGGTGACTGCGTCACTGTCGAGGGCTGTCATCTCGAGGGTGATGCCCAGATCGTCAAACGCCTTTGCCGCGATTTCATTAAAGGCGGACACCCCGGTGCCGGCCTGACGCAGCACGATGTTGGACTGCGCCCACACCATGGGTGCGGCCAATGCGGTCGCGGCGGTCGCAATGCCGGTTTTCAGCAGCGTGCGGCGGCTGAGGCCATTTCGTTTCGTGTATCGTGTCATTGATCTCTCCTTGTCGGTGGAAATGCCGCTTTTACGCGGTCAGAGGGTGAAGGCTGTTTGCGTCCCAGGTCAGACCGATCCGGTCGCCGGGGTTGTGCGGGTGGGCAAAGAAATCAGCGTCAGCGATCAGCGCTGTCACTTCTTGATCTCCGGCGATTTTTGTCAGGACGGAAACATGGGTGCCCTGATATTCGATGGCGAGAATATCGGCGGCAACGGTGCCTTGGTCCGGTGCGGTCGTCGTGACGGCATCTGTGCGGATGGCAAAATGACCTTCGGGCAGCGCGATCACGTTATGCCCGCCCATGAATTGCGCGACAAAGCGGGTTTTGGGGGCGTTGAACACCGTGCGGGCGGGGCCTGCCTGTTCGATCACCGCGTTGTTCATCACCACGACCTCGTCGGCCAGCGCCAATGCTTCGTCCTGGCCATGGGTGACGTGGACAAAGCTGATCTGCAGCTCTTTTTGCAGTTTGCGCAATTCGGCCCGCATGCGGATGCGCAGGAACGGGTCGAGCGCTGAAAGCGGTTCGTCCAGCAGCAGAACCTGAGGGCGGGTGATCAAGGCACGCGCCAGTGCCACGCGTTGCTGTTGCCCGCCCGAAAGCTGATCGGGCAGCCGGTCGGCAAGGGCGGACAGGTCGACCAGTTCGAGCATTTCGCCGGCTTTGCCATAGCGCTCGGGTTTGTCGATGCCTTTCATCTTCAGGCTGAAGGCCACGTTGTCGCGCACGCTGAGATGCGGAAACAGGGCATAGCTTTGGAACATCATGGCGGTGCCGCGTTTGGCGGGGGGCAGGTGGGATATGTCGCGCCCAGCCAGCAGGATGGACCCGTCACTGACGCTTTCGTGCCCGGCGATCATCCGCAGGGTGGATGATTTGCCACAGCCCGACGGCCCGAGCAGGCAGGTGTAGCTTGCCGATTTGAAGTGATGGCTGACCGCATCAACGGCGACGGTCGTGCCGTACCTCTTGGTGACAGAAACCAGTTCCAGGTCTTGTAAGATCACGCTGATGTTTCTCCTGTGTTGTCTCATTCAGGCAGCAGGAAGGGGCGCGCGGGCAAAGGTTGATGGAATATTAATGGGGCTGAGTCTTGGGTATGTCGTGATTTTGATCGTTTGCCGGATGCTGCGCTCAAGAATTGGGCGCAATATTGTATACAATCAGAAGACGAGGCGCGCACAATCAAGGATCTCTTGTTCAATGCACCTGTGTCTGACATCAGCAACAGGCGAGGATCGTCATGACAAACAAACCTGATATTGCCACGATTGACGCGGCACACCGGCCCGCCCGCGTCCAGACTGTGGCTGATGCGGTGTCGCTTGCGATCCATGAACACCGGCTCGCGCCGGGAACCAAACTGGGCGAAGATGACCTGGCTGAGATCTATGGGGTGTCGCGCACGATCGTGCGTGCCGCGTTGCAGTCGTTGGCCCATGGCCAGCTTGTCGAAATTCGGCGCAATCGCGGGGCTTTCGTGGCGCAGCCCAGCCCCCACGAGGCGCGCGAAGTGTTCGAGGCGCGCGAACTGCTTGAACCGCGCACGGCCCGTTCTGCGGCGTTGCATGCGACGCCTGCCGACGTGGATATCCTGCGCACGCATATCGCAAATGAACATGCCGCGATTGCCGTCAAAGACCGTGGGCGGGCGCTGTTTTTGTCCGGTCGCTTTCATATCGAGATCGCGCGCATTGCCAATCAGGCCACGATCGCAGGGTTTATCGAGACGCTGATTGCCCGATCATCGTTGATTATCGCGCTATATTGGCGCCGCGAGAGCGCGCTATGTGAAAGCCATGCGCATCATTCGCTTGTGCAGGCCATCGCGGACAATGATGGTCAAAGGGCCGAGGAACTGATGCGCAGCCACCTTGTGGACCTGCATTCGACGTTGGATCTGCATCACGCGGCCCCCACGGGCGCGACGCTGAAGGACATCCTGCGCTGACATCGGACCGGGGTCCGGCACGGGCGCGAAAAAGTTTGGTCCCAATTGTCCTAGGTCAAAGTACCGCGCCTGCGTTTGGCCCATCATCACACCGTAACCATGTTGCCGGCCGGGCGTTCTTTGCGATGCAACGCGGGAATCGCTGCCATCAGTGGCTGGCGAAGGGGCTGAAATGAGTAAGAGAACAGCAAGACCCAAGACCAAATCGGTCGCTGGGAAGAGAGCGACCGCGCATGCGCTGGTCCCGGTTGTTGTCGCGCCCGGTCGACAGAGCCGTCCAGAGCATCCGCACCAGAACCTTGACCGGGGGGTGCGTGCGGCGGCTGCGCGGTTGAGCGGCGGCGTCGCGACCCACGCATTTGTTGAAGCCTGGACCGACTGGGCGCATCACATGGCCCAATCGCCGGGTCGTCAGCTAGAGCTCATTGAACATGCGCAACGCAGCGCGCTGAAGCTTATGACCTATGTGGCGGACACAAAACACGATGGGCAACCGCCCTTTGCCCCCAAAGGCTATGATCACCGCTTTGACAGTGAGGGCTGGAACGAGGCCCCGTTCGAGATGTGGAAACTGGGCTTTCTGGCGATGCAGGACTGGTGGGACCTTGCAACTGATCGCCTGCGGGGGTTGCAGCCCGATGATGCGGACCGCACCCGTTTTATGGCGCGACAGACGCTGGATCTGGTGTCGCCGTCGAATTTCCCATGGCTGAACCCCGAGATCATCAATGAGACGGTCGCGACCGGCGGTCAGAACCTGCGCGACGGTGCTGCCAATTTCGCCCATGATTTCATGAAAACGGTGTCGCAGGCGCATGAGGCGCCGCCGGAGGGCTATCAGATTGGCAAGGATTTGGCCTGTACGCCCGGTCAGGTCGTGTTTCGCAATGATCTGTGCGAATTGATCCAATACGCGCCACAGACCGAAAATGTGCGGTCCGAACCGATCCTGATCGTGCCGGCGTGGATCATGAAATACTATATCCTTGATTTGTCGCCGCATAACTCGATGGTGAATTACCTTGTGGGGCAGGGGTTCACTGTATTCATGATTTCATGGTGCAACCCCACGGCGGAGCAGGCCGCATTGTCGCTGGAAGATTATCGGCAGCGTGGCGTGATGGCGGCGCTTGATATGATCAATGCCATCGTGCCGGATCAAAAGGTTCATGCTGTCGGCTATTGTCTGGGCGGCACGATGTTGGCGATTGCGGCGGCGACGATGGCGCGCGGAGGTGATGACCGGCTGGCCACGATCACGTTGATGGCCGCACAGGTCGATTTTGCCGAAGCCGGAGAGTTGCTTTTGTTTCTGGACGAAAGTCAGGTGGCCTTTCTCGAGGACATGATGTGGGATCAGGGCTATCTTGATCGGCCACAGATGGCGCGGGCCTTTTCGACCATCAGGTCCGAAGACCTGATCTATTCGCGGGCCGTGCGCCGGTATTTTCTTGGGAAAGAGGATCTGCCGACGGATATGGGCGTTTGGGTGGCGGACACGACCCGCATGCCCGCCCGGATGCATGCGCAATATCTGCGTGGCCTGTTTTTGGAAAACCGTCTGTCGGCGGGGCGTTTTGCCGTTGAGGGGCGGGTGATAGCGATGAAGGATATCGCGGCACCGATGTTTGTGATCGCCACCGAGGACGATCACATTGCGCCGTGGCGGTCGGTTTATAAGACCCAGTTGTTCACCGACTGTGACCTTACGTTTGTGTTGACCAGCGGGGGCCACAACGGCGGGATCGTCAACGAGCCGGGCAAATCGGGGCGTCATTTCCGGATGTCGCACCGCTCGCAGGGCGCGCTTTATGTGGGGCCGGATGCCTGGCTGGCACAGCGCGCGGCAATATCGGGGTCATGGTGGCCGGAATGGAAGGACTGGCTGGACGATCAAAGCAGTGGCGAACGATCCGCGCCAGCCGCCTGCGCACCGGGGCAGGACCATGCGGTGATCATCCCCGCACCGGGCACCTATGTGCATCAGACATGACCATGGCCACGCTGGCAAAAGATTGCGTTCGGTCAATCCGCAGCACGCAGCTTGTGGCATTTCCATCACTCGAAAGACGCGCATGTTTGCAGGGCCACACCCGATCGCAGTCATGGAGACCCAAGACGCTATGAGCACCCGGCAAGCATCCCAAACGGACACATCGACCGATGGGCAGATCGCGGCCATTCGGGGCGGTGTGGTGGATGTGATGTTCGACGGGCCGATGCCGCATATTCATGACTTGCTGTATGTCGGGGGTGTCGCGTTGGAGGTGGCGGCGCTGATTGGTGGTGGGCTGGTGCGGGCTATGGCATTGGCGCCGGTGCGTGGTCTTGGGGTGGGTATGTCGGTCAAGGCGACAGGAGGGCCGATTATGGTGCCTGTGGGTGATGCTGTGTTGGGGCGCATGCTGAATGTATTCGGTGCCCCGATGGACGGGCGCCCGGCACCTGCAAGCGCCGAAATGCGGTCCGTACATCAGGCACCGCCCAAGCTGAGTGATCGTGTCACGCGCTCGGAAATACTTGAAACCGGGATAAAGGCGATTGATTTGTTGTCGCCGATTGAGCGGGGCGGGAAAACGGGGCTGTTCGGTGGGGCGGGGGTTGGCAAGACCGTGCTGATCACCGAGCTGATCAACAACACGGTGCAGCATCACAAGGGTGTCAGCCTGTTTTGCGGGATCGGCGAGCGGTCCCGCGAGGCGGAGGAGCTGTACCGCGAGATGGGCGAGGCCGGGGTGCGCGACAAGACGGTGATGTTGTTTGGCCAGATGAACGAACCGCCCGGCGTGCGGTTTTTGATCGGCAACACAGCACTGACCATGGCCGAATATTTCCGGGACGATAAGGGGCAGGATGTCCTGCTTTTGATCGACAATATTTTCAGGTTTGTGCAGGCCGGGGCGGAGGTGTCGGGGCTGATGGGGCGGATGCCGTCACGTGTGGGGTATCAGCCGACACTTGCGACCGAGCTTGCCCAACTGCAGGAACGTATTTCGTCGACACGGCGCGGGGCGATCACGTCGATCCAGGCGGTGTATGTACCCGCCGATGACTTTACCGATCCCGCTGCTGCGCATATTTTTTCGCATTTGTCGGCCTCGGTGGTGCTGTCGCGCAAACGGGCGAGTGAGGGGCTTTATCCGGCGGTTGATCCGCTGGCGTCGGCGTCGGTTATGCTGTCGGCATCGGTGGTGGGGCAGCGGCATTATGATATTGCGCGCGCGGTTCGCCGCACGTTGGCGGAATATGAGGAACTGCGCGACATCATCGCAATGCTGGGCCTTGAAGAGCTGTCGGGTGCAGATCGCGCGACGGTGGCACGCGCACGGCGTTTGGAGCGGTTTTTGACCCAGCCGTTTTTCACAACAAGCTCTTTCACGGGAACGGATGGCAAGCTGGTGCCGGTCGCCGATACGCTGGATGGCTGCGAGACGATCCTTGGGCAGACCCGGTTCGACCTGCCGGAAAGTGCCTATTACATGATCGGCGATCTGCATGATCTGGAGGATGCCGTATGACTATGGCCACCGATATGCACGTGACACTGCGGCTGCCAACCAAGGTGTTGTATGACGGGCGCGTGATACGCATCAATGCCGTGGCAAAAAATGGCGCCTTTGGGATCATGCCCAACCACATTGATTTTGTCACCGCGATTGTCCCGTCGGTCATGACACTGGGGCTGGCGGATGGCTCCGAGGAAATCTTTGGTCTTGATGAGGGGCTTTTGGTCAAGAAGGGGCATCATGTTGCTGTGGCCGTGCTGCGTGGCGTTCATGGCGATGATCTGGGCACGTTGCAGCAGACAGTGCAGGACAGTTTTATCGAGATGGATGAGGACGAGCGGCGCGCGCGCTCTGCTTTGTCGCGGCTTGAGGCCAATATCGTCCGGCGCTTTGCCGAGCTGCGAGAGCCGCAGCCATGACGATCAAACCCGACAAACCCGCCGACGATATCGTCCAGCATGCCAGACGGAAAAAAGCCGCGCGCGATCATCCCGGACCCAGTCCGCTGCGGGGCATAGGCACCTTTGGCATGATCGGCTGGTCGATTGCCGTGCCGACGGTGGGCGGCGCATTTCTGGGGCTTTGGCTGGATCGGGTGGCGCCGCAACGCTTTTCATGGACCATCGCGCTGATCCTTGGGGGCGTGGTGTTGGGCGCGTTCATCGCCGGCATGTGGGTTGGCAAGGAGGGGCGGGACGAATGATGTCGGTTGACTGGAATGCGGTGATGCTGGGGCTTGGGATCGGTGCCGTCGTCAGTGCGGCCTTTTTCAAAGGACTTGCCCTTGGGATGCGTCTGGCGCTGGGCGCGGCCCAGCCGATGGGCGTGTTGTTGGTCAGTGCGGGGCTGCGGATCATGGCGCTGCTGGGCGTCGGCTGGGCCATCGTCTGGCAGGCGGGGCCGTGGGCATTGGTTGCGTATGGCACGGCGTTTTTCATCATCCGGCTTGTCGCCACAACGTTTGTCAGGGCTGGGTTGGGCGCCGGTGGCACGCCATGACGCTGACGCCTGATCAGATCATCGTTTTCGTCGCTTGGGGCATATCGGTCAATGCGACGGTTGTTTTTACCTGGGTTGTCATGGCGTTGCTGACGGTTGCATCAATGCTGATCACCCACAATTTGCGCCCTGATGTGCCGCCAAGCCGTTGGCGCACCACGTTGGAGGTGATCGTTTTGGGGATTCAGGGGCAGATACATGAAATCACCCGGCGTCCCGCACGCCAGTTGCTGTATTTTTCGGGGACGCTGTTTCTTTTTATCGCCACGTCCAACCTTTTGATGGTTGTTCCGGGCTTTCAGCCGCCGACGGCATCGCTGTCAACGACGACAGCATTGGCCCTGTCGGTCTTGGTGGCTGTGCCGTTGTTTGGGATCGGTAGCCGGGGGGTCGTTGGATACCTGAAAACCTATCTGGAGCCGTCTTTTGTCATGCTGCCGTTTAATGTCATCTCGGAGTTTTCGCGCGGTATCTCGCTTGCGATCCGGCTTTACGGCAATATCATGAGCGGCGGCGTCATTGCAGCAATCTTGCTGAGTGTCGCGCCGTTTTTCTTTCCCGTTATCATGGACGTGCTGGGTCTGCTGACGGGATTAATCCAGGCGTATATCTTTGCGATCTTGGCGACGGTCTATATTTCCAGCGCGACAGCCGCCACAAAACCTGCCCAGCCCGAAGAGGAAACACAATGACAGAACTTGCCATTATTGCGGCCATATCAATCTTTACCGCAGGATTCACCGTGTCATTTGGCGCATTGGGGCCTGCCCTTGGCGAAGGGCGTGCCGCGTCCACCGCGCTGAATGCGATTGCGCAGCAACCAGACGCCGCACCGACGATTTCGCGGACATTGTTTGTGAGCCTTGCGATGATTGAATCCACGGCGATCTATTGTTTCGTGGTCGCAATGATCCTGCTTTTCGCCAATCCATTCTGGAACGCGGCGCTGGCGGCCGCACAGGCTGCGGGCGGGTAGCTGTGTCAATCGACTGGATCACCGTCGCCGCCCAGCTGGCCAATTTTCTGGTTCTGGTCTGGCTATTGAAACGGTTTCTGTACCGTCCCATTCTGGACGGCATTGATGCCCGTGAGGCCGAGATCAGCGAGCGGATGAAAGAAGCCGCGCAAACAAAGGCCAAGGCCGAAGCGGCACAGTCGGAGTATCATGACCAGTTGGCGGCCTTGCATTTCGAACAATCGGAAATGACCGATGAGATGCGCCACAAGGCAGAAAAGCAGCGCGATGCATTGTTGGCTGAAACGCACGAGCGGCTGGAGCAGGAGCGCGCCGATTGGCAGGCCCATCTTGAAGAAGAAACGCGCAAATATACCGCCAAGCTGCACCGTGCTGGCGCGGGCGCGTTGTTAGCTTTGACCCGTAAGGCGTTGACTGATTTGGCAGATGAGAGTTTGGAGTCTCGGATCGCGCATCATTTGTGCGAGAAAATCGCGTCGATGAAACCAGACCTGCAGCGTGCGGCGGGAGATGGCCCCGAGGCCGTTATCGTCAGTCATGATGCTTTGTCAAAAACGGCACAAGATGAAATGACAGCACAGCTCGGGGCGGTTTTTCCCAAGGCGTCATTGCGGTTTGAAACGGATGCCGATCAGGCACCGGGGGTTATCGTGCGCATCGGCGGCGCGCAGCTTTCGTGGACTGTGGACACCTATATCGAGGGTCTGGATGCGCTGATGGAGGAGCAGTTCGCAGTGATACCGGACGCCAAGGTGCCGTCGCATGTACACTGAAACGAGGATGACGGCACCTGCGCCGAACGTGGTTTTGGACGCGTTACTGGCAAGCCCGTCGCCTGCGCCGCGACTAAGCGAAATCGGCAAGGTGGCCGAGGTGGGGGACGGTATCGCCGTTGTCACCGGCTTGCAGCGCGCGTTGTCGGAAGAGGTGCTACAGTTTTCAGGCGGCGTGCAAGGTATCGTGCTTGACGTTGAGCCGGGGCGTCTGGGTGTTGTTCTGTTGGGACCTTCGGACCGCATTGGTGTTGGCGACAGCGTCGTTAGGTCGCACAAAGTGGTCGGGACGAAGGTAGGTCCGGGGCTACTGGGTCGTGTCGTGGATGCGCTTGGCGCGCCGCGCGACGGCAAGGGCCCGATCAACGCGCAGGCGGTGCGACCGGTCGAGGCGGAAGCCCCGAAAATTCTGGATCGCGAGGCCATCACACGGCCTCTGGCCACAGGGATCAAGGCGATTGATGCGGCGGTGCCTGTGGGGTTGGGACAGCGCGAGCTGATCATCGGGGACCGGCAGACCGGCAAGACATCGTTGGCGGTGGATGCCATTATCAACCAAAAGAACACCGATGTGATCTGTATCTACTGTGCCATTGGCCAGCGCGGTGATGCGGTTGCAAAGGCGATTGGTGCGATCCGTGCCGGTGGCATGATGGAGCGCACGATCGTCATCTTTGCGGGGGACGAGGACGCTGCCGGTCTGGCATATGTCGCGCCCTATGCGGCGATGACGATGGCCACGTTTTTTTCGGACCAGTCCAAAGATGTTCTGGTGGTGATGGATGATCTGACACACCACGCGCGATCGTACCGCGAGTTATCGCTCTTGCTGCGTCGCCCACCGGGCCGAGAGGCATTTCCCGGCGATATCTTCTATATTCATGCGCGACTGCTGGAACGGGCAGGGCAATTCACCAAAGCGGCGGGCGGCGGGTCGATCACGGTTCTGCCGGTCGTCGAGACGCAGGCCGAAAACCTGTCTGCATATATTCCGACGAACCTGATTTCTATCACCGATGGGCAAATCTATCTTTCGCCACGGTTGGTGCGGAAAAACCAGTTTCCGGCAGTTGATCTGGGGGTTTCCGTGTCGCGGGTGGGGGGGAAGGCGCAAAGCCGGGCATTTCGCGCCGTGGCCGGGAACTTGCGGGTGATGTTGTCGCAGTTTGAGGAACTGGAGGATTTCGCCCGGTTCGGCACGCGGTTGGATGATGAGACGCGGGCGCGTTTGACACGCGGTGCCGCTGTCCGGTCGGCGCTGCGGCAAGCGGAACGCGATCCAATGCCCGCTATTGAGCAGTTGGCGGTTTTGGTCGCCGCGATAGACGGGAAGCTCGATGGGTTGAGTGACCTGCAGTCGTCACAGGTCATGACGCGTCTGCGCGCGGCAGCAGCGAAAGACCTTGGTGATATTGCCAAACGGATTTCGCAGGACGCACCGCTCAGCGATGACGACCGCAGCCGGATGGTCGCGCTTGGCGAACAGGCGCGCAAGGCCGAAGGAGGGTCGTGATGGCGCAGACGCTTGAAGCACTGTCGCGCCGGACGGCCAGCATGCAAGGTATTCGCAGCATCGTTCACACGATGAAAACCCTTTCGGCGATCAATGCCGCACCCTATGACCACGCCGCGCGCGGGATCGAAGCCTATCACGACACCATTCTGCTGGGTCTTCAGGCGTTTCTGGCCCGCTATGGTCCGCTTGACATGTCGGGGGCAAATGTCGCGACGCGGGTGCTGGTTGTTTTCGGGTCTGACCACGGCCTGTGCGGGAACTACAACGAGGCGCTGGCGACCCATGTTGCGCAATATCTTCAAAGCAGGGCGGACGAAGACACCAGCGTTCTGTGTGTTGGGGCGCAGATGGCCCACGCGCTGTCGGATGAGGGGATCGCGGCAAAAAGCACATTTTTTCCACCCGCGTCCGTTGATGGGATTGAGCGGCTTGCCAATCTTCTGACGCGGCATCTGGACGATATCAGACAGGCGATGAACCCGCGTGAAATGGCTATTTCGCTTGCTTATTTTGCCCGTGAAACCCCCAATTCACAAAAACCACAGGTCAGGGTGCTGTTGCCGCTTGATCCGGAGCTGATTGGCAAACTTGCGCACGCGCCATGGCAATCGCGCAGTCGGCCATTTTTCTCCATGGCACCTGATGATCTGCTCAGGGAGATCATCCGCAACCATCTGTTTGCAAGCATTTTTCGCGCGGCTGCCGACGCCTTGGCGACTGAAAACGCAGCGCGACTTGCGTTGATGCAGCAGGCCGAGAAATCGGTTGATGACCGGCTTGAAGAACTGGTGGCAGATATGCGCACGATGCGGCAGAGTGAGATTACCAGCGAGCTGATGGATGTCATTATCGGATTCGAGGCATTCAAAAAGAAAAAAGATCGCCCGTCGTAGGCTGTTTTCGACCTAGGCCGCTTGGGTGCGCAGATAGGCCGCAAGCGCGTTGAAGCTGCGCATTTCGGGATAGTCGGTCTCTGGCATATCAAGGTTGAAGCGTTTGCCCAGTGCGGTGACGAGGTTGAGAAAATCCATGGAGTCGATGTCAAACTCGTCGCGCAGGTCCTGTGCGGGATCAATATCGTCAAGGCTGATATCGGGCGCGATGCGGTGCAGCTCTTGGGTCAGGGCGGTTTCAATATCCTGATCTGTCATAGTGTGTCCGGCGTTTGCAGGTTTTTGTCGATGGTATTGAGAAACAGCGCACCGCGACGGCCATCGCTGACGCGATGATCGGCGGCCAAAGTCACGGTGGCTGTCAGGCGCGCAGCGACCTGTTCGTCGTGGACCCAAGGCCGCATGGCAGGGGTGCCGATGCCGACAATGGCGACCTGTGGCGGGTAGATGATGCCGTAGAGCCGATCCACGCCGCGATCCCCAAGGCTGGTGAGGGTGATCGTGGCATCGGACAATTCGCGCGCGCGAAAACGCCCGGCGCGGACCCGCGTGATCAGGTCCCGCATAGATGTCATCAGATCATCGAGACGCTGCGTGTCGGCATTGAAAATCGCGGGGGCCACCAATCCGCCGCTGCGCAGGCTGATGGCAAGACCTGTGTGGACCGCATCGCTTTGATGAAACCCATCATCGGTAAAGTGGCCATTCATTTCCGGGACTTTGACGACCGCGTTTGCGATGGCTTTGAGGTAAAGTGCGCCCAGCAACAGCCGGTCATCCGGCGCGCGATCTGCGTTTTCTGCGCTGACAAAGGCCTGCGCGTTGGTCAGATCGACAGTGTGGGACAGGTAGTAATGCGGTATGTCGCGTTTTGAGCGCGTCATCGCGGCGGCGATGGCGGTGCGCATGTCGGTCTGTGCGGGTGGCCTGTCATTTTGGGTCAGCATGGCAATGTCGGACCGGGTAATGGGTGCGCCGGATCGGGTTGCGACGGTGCTTGGGTCGATCCCGGTTTGCACCGCCAGACGGCGCGCCGCAGGGCTGATGCGCCGGCGCGGGCGGTCATCGGGGATCGGCGTGTCAGGTGGGCCGGGTTTGGGCGGGGCCGGTTTGGGCGGGGCCGGTTTGGGCGGGGCCGGTTTGGGCGGGGCAATATCCGGGATAGCCGGTGCCGCTGCGGCACTTTCGCCCTTTTCCCGGATCATGGCGAGCGGCGTGCCGACGGCGACGTTGGTGCCGATATCGACCAGCCAATTGTCCAATATGCCATCTTCGAACGCTTCGATCTCGATCACGCCCTTTTGGGTTTCGACGGCGGCAATGATATCGCCGCGCTGTACCGCGTCGCCCGGCGACACAAGCTGTTCAACCAAGGTGGCGTCCGTCATATCGGCGCCCAGCGACGGCATGAGAAATGCGCTCATGGGGTGGCGCCCATCAGGTGTTTGACTGTTGCCACGATCTTGGCGGTTTGGGGAATGGCGGCCTGTTCGAGATGTTGCGCATAGGGGATTGGCACCTCTTCGCTGCAGACACGGGCCAAGGGGGCGTCCAATTCGTAAAATGCGTCTTCGGCCAGCCGCATACCGATTTCGGCGGACAGGCTGCCGCTTTTCCAGCCTTCATCGACGATCACGGCGCGCCGGGTTTTGGTCACGGAGGCGATGATGGTTGGCATGTCCAGGGGGCGCAGGCAGCGCAGGTCGATGACTTCGGCAGATATGCCGTCGTTGGCCAGCTGATCTGCGGCGTCCAGCGTTTTGAACAGCGAACCACCATAGGTGATCAGGGACACATCCGTGCCAACCCGGCGGATTGCGGCGCGGTCGATGTCAACGGCACCTGCGTTTGCGGCGATGTCACCTTCGCGGTTATAGAGCATGACATTTTCAAATATCAGAACTGGGTCCGGGTCCTGCAATGCGGTCCACAGCATGCCTCTTGCATCGTCCATGGTGGCGGGGGCAAGGACGCGCAGGCCGGGAATATGGGCATACCAGCCTTCTAACGAATGTGAATGCTGTGCGGCCAGTTGTTTGCCCGCGCCTGTCGCCATGCGGATCACAACCGGCACGCCAAACTGGTTGTTCGACATATGGCGCAGTGTGGCAGCCGTGTTCAAAATCTGATCAAGGGCCAGAAGCGAGAAATTCACCGTCATCAATTCGACGATGGGGCGCATCCCGGCGATGGCGGCACCGATCCCCGCCCCGGTGAACCCGGATTCAGACAGCGGTGTGTCGCGAATGCGATCTGGCCCGAACTGGTCCAACAGCCCTTTGCTGACAGCATAGCATCCGCCATAGTGGCCCACGTCTTCGCCCATCAGGAAAACACCGGGGTCGCGGGTCATGGCATCGACGATCGCGGCTTTCACGGCCTCGCGGTAGGTTGTTTTCATCATCGGGCCGGGGGGCGCGGGAACCGGCGGTGCAGGGCGATCCGGCGAGGTGACAAACCGTGTCAGTGATTGCACAGGTTCGTCGGTTCCGGCCTCTGCAAAGGCCACGGCCTCTGCGATCTCTTCATCAATGCTGACGATGATCTTCGACACTTCATCGGCGTGTACAAGGCCGCTGTCCTGCAACCACGTCTGAAACCGCAAGATGGGCCCTTTCTTGCGCCATTCTGCGATCTCCTCCTTGGAGCGATAGAGTTGTGCGTCGAACATCGAATGGGCGCGAAAACGGTAGGTGCGACATTCGAGGAAATACGGTTTTCCGGTCTTGGCAATGTAATTCAGGGCGCGGCGTGCGGCGACTTCGACGGCGACGATATCCATGCCGTCAACGGCTTCGCTCTGGATGCCATAACAGGCAGCTTTTGCGCTGATGTCGGTTTGAGATTCAGACAGGTGCAGTGCCGTGCCCATTGCATAGCCGTTGTTTTCGCACACAAACATGACGGGCAATTGCCATAGCGCGGCAAGGTTGAGGCTTTCGTGAAATTCGCCTTCTGCGGCGGCACCTTCGCCGGAAAAGCAGGCGGTGACGGTATCGTCCGTGGGACTTAACCTATCGGCCAGTGCCAGCCCGACCGCCATGGGTAGGCCGCCGCCGACGATTGCGTTACCGCCGTAAAACCGGTGATCGCGGCTGAACAGGTGCATGGATCCGCCGCGCCCGCCAGCGCAGCCTTCGGCCTTGCCGAACATTTCCGCCAAAATGCTGCCCATGGGGATGCCGCGGGCCAGAGCATGGCCGTGTTCGCGGTAGGTGGCGACAACGCGATCCTGAGCGGAGAGCAGCGGAATGATGCCGGCGGCAATGGCCTCTTCGCCATCGTACAGGTGCAGAAAGCCGCGGATTTTTTGCTGGGTGTACAGTTCGGCGCATTTGTCTTCGAACCGCCTGATCCGGATCATGTCTTTGAGCAGGCTGCGCACGTGCTCGTGATCAAGCCGTGGTTTGAGATTGGTCATTGCTCATCACTTTCCAAGGTCGAAATGTCACCTTCGGGTAAGCCAAGTTCGCGTGCTTTCAGCAGGCGCCGCATGATTTTGCCGCTGCGGGTCTTGGGCAGGTTGGTGCGGAATACCATTTCCTTTGGCGCGACGGCCGGACCCAGCCGGGTGCGGGCGTGCCCCAGCAGTTCCAGAAGCAGCTGATCGGTGGGTTCAATGCCGGGTTTGAGCGCGACAAAGGCTTTGACGCGTTCACCCGCCGTTTCATCCGGCACGCCGATCACGGCCACCTCTGCGACGGCGGGATGTTCCATCAACGCGCTTTCGACCTCGAACGGTCCAATCAGATGGCCCGCGCTTTTGATCAGGTCATTGCTGCGACCGACGAACCAATAATATCCATCGCTGTCGCGCATCGCCAGATCACCGCTGAGATACCAGCCATCCCGAAAACATTTGTCGTAGCGCGCGGTTTCGTGCAAGTAGCCGCGCATCATCGACGGCCAACCTGGACGCAGCGCCAGTTCGCCGATGGCGCGCGGTTCGGTCAGTTGGCGCAGGCCGTCATCAGATGTCGCGACGATGCCGGCCTTGATCCCCGGCAATGGCTTGCCCATAGAGCCGGGCTTGACGGGCATGGCGGCGAAATTGGCGATCATGATGCCGCCGGTTTCCGTTTGCCACCAGTTGTCATGAAAGGGCATGCCAAAGGCACTGTTGCCCCAGATCACGGCTTCGGGGTTCAGCGGTTCACCGACGCTGGCCATAAAGCGCAGAGACGTGAAATCATGCCCCTTATGCGCGTTTTCCCCGGCCTTCATCAGCATGCGAATGGCGGTGGGTGCTGTGTACCAGACGTTCACCGCCTCTTGATCCAGAATATCGTACCACCGCGCGACATCGAATTCCGCCTCGTCAACGATCATGGTCACACGGTTCGTCAACGGGGCGATGATCCCATACGATGTGCCCGTCACCCAGCCCGGATCAGCGGTACACCAGTAGGTATCGCCGGGCCTGAGATCGAGCGCGAAGCGACCCGTGATGTGATGGGCCACGACGGCATCATGCACATGCACGACGCCTTTGGGTTTCCCGGTGGTGCCGGAGGTGAAGTGCAGAAGTGCGGTATCTTCGGGGTCCATTGCTTCGGTGGCAAAGCGGTCCGATGTGGCATCCATCAGCGTGGACAGGCGTTTGGTATTGGCCGCGTCGCCATCGGTGAGAAAGACGCTGCGCAAATCGGGCAACGCGTCGCGCAGCGCGCTGACCTTGCGCTTGTAAAGCCGTGCGGTGGTAATCAGGGCGTTTGCGCCGCCAATTTCCATCCGGGCGCGAATGGGTTCGGGGCCAAATGCCGAAAACAGCGGGCAAAAGACGCAGCCTGCTTTCAATGTGCCAAGCGCCGCGATGTAAAGCTCTGGTGTGCGGCCCAGTAATGCATAGACGCGGGCGCCTTTTTCGAGGCCCTGATCGCGCAGGACATTGGCAAAGCGGTTGGTCAGGTCCGACAGTTCCTGATAGGTAAATACCGTCCGGGTGCCGGATTTGGAAATCCAGCGCAAAGCGACCTGTGGGCCGTGGCCGGCAAGCACGTGCCGCTCGATCGCTTCGTGGGCGATATTGAGGCGGCCCCCGGGCAGGCCATTGATCAGCTTGCGTGCGTCATTCCATGAAAAACTGTCATATACGGCGGCGTAATCGGCCATATTGGCCGCATTTGCCACCTGTTTGGATTTTGGGATTGTGCCGTATTCCATGTCTTCTGCCGTCCTGCCAACGCGGGTTCAGGGCGACTGTAGCGCCGTGCATGATATTGCCGGGTGATCAAGATCAATTCGGTGCCGCCGTGGACCGTGCCGTGGGCTGTGCCGTGCCCTGCGCGACCAAGCGGACCACCGCGCGGGTCGATTTGCCCTGACCGGGAAAGCGCAGGCTGGTCGGGTCGGAGGGTGCCCCGTCGATGCGCAGCTCCACATCTGCGTGGCCCAGATGGTCCGGGTCCTCGATGATGATTGTCAGATCGCCCTGCGGACTGCGCAAATGCACCGTTGCACCGCCCCAATCGGTTGGCATGCAGGGTTTGACGATCACGTTATCGGCGATGAATCGCAGCCCCAGGATACCGTGGATCGCCAGTTGCCAGGTCCAGCCCGCGGCACCGGTGTACCATGACCAACCGCCAACCCCGATCATGCTGCCGCCGGACACATCGCCGGGCAGCACATAGGGTTCGCGCAGATAATGCGCCGCATCGCCGACTGTCGCGGTGCGCCGGATCGGATTGATCGTGTCGAAGACCTGCCATGCGCGGTCACCATCCCCAAGGGCCGCAAAGGCCAGCCCGATCCATGTCGCCGCATGGGTATACTGGCCACCGTTTTCCCTGATGCCGGGGGGGTAGGCCCGAATGTAGCCGGGGTCGCGCAGGGTGTGATGGAACGGCGGATCAAGCAGGCGGATGAGGCGATTTTCGCGGTCAATCAGCCGGGTGGCCGCCGATTGCATCGCGGTGCGTGCGCGGTCGTCGGGTGGGTCGCCTGACAGAATGCGCCATGCCTGTGCGATCAGGTCAATCTGACATTCATCATTCCGGTGGGACCCCCATGGTTCACCGCCGTCATCGAAGGCGCGCATGTACCACGCCCCATCCCATGCAGTTTGGTCAATCGCTATCCGCAGCTTTTCGCAATGCGTTTGCCAGCGTGCGGCACGGCTGGCCTGATCCGGCCAAAGCTCTGCCAATGGCGCAAACAGGCGGGTTGTCGCGATCTGGAACCATGCCAGCCAAACGCTTTCGCCCTTACCATCATCGCCGATCCGGTCCATGCCGTCGTTCCAGTCGCCGGTGCCCATCAGGGGCAGGCCGTGTTGCCCGGTGCGGATCATCCGGTCCATGGCCCCTGCGCAATGTGCGTAAAGCGTGCCTGTTTCGCCCGGATCGAACTGCGCATAGCGGTCATGTTCGTCAGGCCCGAGCGGTGGCCCGGACAAAAACGGTACTTCTTGGGTCAGGATGCCGGTGTCGCCGGTGGTTTCGACATAGCGCGCGGTAACATACGCAAGCCACAGATAATCATCGGAGCAGCGTGTCCGCACGCCACGTCCCAGCGGCGGATGCCACCAATGCAGCGCATCGCCCGCATCGAACTGGTGCCGCGCTGCGCGCAAGATCTGGTCGCGCGCGCGGGCCGGGTCGGTGAACAGCACCGCCAGCACATCCTGCAACTGGTCGCGGAACCCGTAGGCACCGCCTGCCTGGTAAAACGCGCCCCGTGCCAGCAGCCGGCAGGCGATGTTCTGATAAGGCAGCCAGCGGTTGACCATGAGATCCAGCGCCGGATCAGGTGTCTGCACCTGAACCGCATTCAGCCGACTTTCCCAGAATGTTCCGACATCGGTCAACGCGGCTTTGGTTGCATCGGGGTTGCGCCATCGGGTAATCAGCGCCGCCGCCATTTCCGGGTTATCGGCCTGGCCAAGAATGAAGACGACCTCTTTTGTCTGACCGGCGGCAATATCGAGATGGACCTGATAGGCGCCGCACGCCTCGCTGCCGGGTGAAAAGCTGCCGCCAAGATCCCAGCGCTGCATTGCGTCGGGGGCGTCCACCGTGCCCTCTTTGCCCAGAAACGCAAGTTTGTCACCGGTGATGCTGTGCGGATCGAGCGAGGCAGTCAGAAAGGCGGTCTTGGTCCCAAATTCCGGGTTCCAGCCATTGCGCGCCATGATGGCTTTTGTTGTCGGGTCATAGACACACCGCACATGCGGCTTGGACACGCTTGCCATCGCACCCAGCAGCCATTCGACATAATAGGTTGCGGTGATCCGGCGGTTCTGGCCCGATACATCGGTCATACGCAGCCGGATCAGCTTGACCGGCGCATCAGGCGGCACGGTCACGCGCAGTTCCTGTTCCAGTTGCTGACTGTTCTGCCGCCAGACCGTGTAGCCGGTGCCGTGCCGTATCTGGCAGGTCACTGCGCGGCCCAACGGGGCTGGCGTCGTGGTCCAGAACTGCGCCGTCGCTTCGTCGCGCAGGTACATGACTTCGCCCGGTGCGTTCGTGACCGGGTCATTGGACCACGGGGTCAGCCGGTTTTCCCCGCAGTTGTCCGCCCAACTGAACCCCAGCCCGCTTTCGCTGACCATGGTGCCAAAGGCTTCGTTGGCAAGGATATTGCACCATGGCGCGGGGGTGGATCGGCCCGGATCAAGCTGGATCACATAGTCGCCGGTGTCCCGGTCAAAACCGCCGAATTCATTGTCGAAATCCAGCGCGGCGGGCCTTGGCAGCGGTTGGGCCGCAGCAAAGCTGATGGTCTGGGTCGGCTCAAAAACCGGAACGGTCGTGGTGTGGGCCAGGATATCATCCAACCGTTTACTGAGGTCGTGCACGTGCTGATCAAATGCCACGTAGGCGGCGGCCACAAAGGCGCGCCGGACCTGTGGCTGCATCTGATCGGCACCGACAAGATGGATTCCGCCGCGTTGCCCCAGAAACTGTTCTGTCTTCGCTTCGCGCAACAGCGACATGACCTGATCGCGCAGTGGCGCGTCGTAGCCTGTCATGCTGGTGTGCAGGACCACCAGATCTACCGACAAACCGCGGTGCCGCCAAAGGGATTGCGCGCGCACCAAGATATCAAGCAGCGCCATGTTGTCGATATCGGCCATTTCGATCAGCAAGATCGGCAGATCGCCCGAGATGCCAAACCGCCACAGCTCTGGCTGGCCTGCCCAATCGGGTGCGATGCCGTCGGGCACTTTGCGCAGGCGTCCTGTGGGTTCGAGCAGCAGCGAAGACAGGACCTGCATCTGTGGCAGGTTTTCGGGCGCGATATCCAAAATGCTGAGGTTGCGGGCGGTTGCCAGTGACGCCTCGCGGACGACCCGTGCGACCGATCCGATTGAAAACCGCGTGGCGCAGTCCAGCACCGCGCCACGCGACGGACCGGCGACTGTGAGGAACGCAAACCGCTTTGTCTCAAGCGGTTGCAGGCATACCTGAACCTGCAACGCCATAATCGGATCCAGCACCCAGCCCGTCGTTTGTTGCAGGCCATGGCGGATACCGTGGGGCGCGCGCAGGCTGCCGTTGCGCCCGATAAAGTGTGCGCGGTCGGTATCATAGGAACGCAGGGTGATTGCCGGATCGTCAAACAGGGCTTGGTGCAGCAGGACCGGCGGCTTTGTTTCGGGCCGCTGCGGGCGTCTTTGGAACAAAAGGGCGTGCTGGGCGGCAATGAAGGTGCTGCCGACAAACAGTTTGCTGAAGGCCGGGTGACGTTCATCGTCGTTCGGGGCGCTCAGCACCACCTCGGCGTAGCTGGTAAAGTCGATTGTTCGGATGCGGTCGCTTTCGTTGGTCACGGTAATTTCGCGGATTTCCACGTCGTCGGACGGGGCGATGGTCAGCTCCATCCGCGTGGCGATCTGATGGTCCCGGCGAAAGGTTTCGATCATGTGGTGATGAAAGACGGTTTTGCTGTCCTGACCGCTTTGTCCGGTGGGCATGCGCCCGACCGACCACAGGTCCGGGGTGCCCGGTTCGGTGATGTAAATCCAGATGCCGTGCTGGTCCTGTGTCGGTGAGGGCTGCCACCGTGTCATCGCGTCGCCGCGCCAGAACAGGCCGCCTGCGCCCGCTTCGGATACTCTGGTGGACAGGTTGCCGTTGCCAAGGATATGCATCAGCGGGATTTGCGCATGCGGTGATGGCACCCACGGGGCAGGGATCGGGGCCGTTTTGTGTTGGTCGTGGGGTTCCCAGGTTTCGTCGATCCGCCCGACCTCGACCGGGGCTTCCCATGGGACGCGTTCCTGAAGTAAAAGGTCCACGGCGCGCAGGGATTTTTCGCGCATGGTCCGGCGGACGTGGATGTCATCCAAAAGGACGTTGGCGATGGCGGCCATCGTCATCCCCTGATGATGGGCCATGTACGTGCGAACCTTGACGAAATCGGCAGCGCCGGACAGGCGTCTTGCGGTATAGTCGATCGCGTCGATGAAGCCATAGCTGCTGGATGCGCCCAAGGCTTCTAGCTCTGCAAGGTTCCTTGCGGCGGTGCGGGGCCATGCGCAAAGCGCCAGCGCGGTTGCATAAGGCGCAATGACAAGATCGTCGGTCAGGCCACGACGAATGCCAAGGCCGGGCACACCAAAGGCCCGATACTGGTAATTCCCTTGCGCATCGGTCGCCCCGTAGGCGGATTCCGACACCCCCCATGGCACGCCGCGTTCGGTGGCATAGCCGCGCTGATACGCCACGGCGGTCATTTCGCTGTCGCCAAGCAGGGTATCGCGCCGCGTCGGCAGAAAAAGCGACGGCATCAGGTATTCGAACATGGAGCCGTTCCACGACAACACCGCAGGCTTTCCCTGAATGCGGGTGATGGGGCGCCCGAGTGAAAACCAGTGTTCGATCAGCACGTCATGTTTGGCGATGGCAAAGAAACTGGCGATGCGGGCTTCGGTGGCAAGCAGGTCATAGTGGTTGTGATCAAGCTGACCCACGCTGAGGTTGAAGCCGATCACGAACAGCCGCACCGCAGGATCGTAGAGAAATTTGAAATCCATGCCATAGGCCAACGTGCGGGCGCGGTCTGCCAGATCATGCAGTTCGTCCTGCAGCACCTTTTGCCGTGCCGCAGCGTCCGACAGCGCCTGTTGCAGCGCGCCCAGCCACGCGACGTCGGTGTCATCGGTGTGCCTGTCGGACAGGGTTACGTTGATATTATGCGCCGCAAGGGCAATCTGCCCGGACAGGTCCGGCATGCCCATGTCAGGCTTGAGAGCCTCGTTGAGTTGGTCACGCAGTGGGTGCAGCCGGGGCGGGGCCTGATCGAGCAAATCAAGGTAGGGATGATAGTGACCGATATCGCGCGCCATCGCGTGCAATTGTTGGTGCAACGCACCCAGCCATACCTGAATGTCATGCAGCGCCTGCGGTGGCGGATATTGCTGCTGCCCGAGGGCCGCCAAAACGGCGGCGTCGAGATCGGCCCATAGCGCGTCACCGGGGTTGATGACTGCGACCGAGCGGTCTTGCGGTGCGCGCGACATATCGTCGATGCGTTTGAACGCCCGCTGCGCGCAGCGATCAAATTCGACGGTGGCAGCCTTGGGCAGAAATTGCATCGCATCGACAAGCAGTTCAAGTGTCGTGCGCAGCCCCGCCCGGCACGCAGGCGGTATTGCAGGCTGTTGTGCGGCCTCATCGCAGCCTTGCGCCAGCGCGATCAGCGCCATGGCAAGGTTGCCACTGTCGACGGTCGATACATACTGCGGCTCGAGAGGCGCGAGGGTGCGGGTGTCGTACCAGTTCAGGACATGACCCCGATGCGTCTTGAGCCGGTCGAGGGTGTCAACGGTATTGCGGGTGCGGACCAGCAAGTCATTTGTGCCGATAAACCCCAGATCCCGCGCGGACAGCGCCGAAACCAGAAACATGCCGATATTGGTTGGCGACGTGCGGTGGGCGATGACCGGGTTGGGGGTTTCCTGAAAATTGTCCGGTGGCAGCCAATTGTCCTTGGGACCGGTGAAGGTTTCGAAAAAATGCCATGTGCGCCGTGCGGTCCAGCGCAGGAACAGGCGCTGTCCGTCTGTCAGTGTTTCGCGGCGCAGGACCCGTGGCCGCGCCGTCCAGACCGCGATTTCCGGGGCGATAGACCACAACAACAAGATGGGGGCCGCCGGCCAAAGGGCCATATAATCATACAGGGCCAGATAGCCGCCGATGGTGACGGCAAGGGCGGACGACGGCCACATCAGCCGCCACGCGGTCGCGCGCACCGTCTGGTTTCCGACCAAGGCGGCGTGGTGATCTGCGGTGGTCCATTCGAGCAGGTTTTTCCGGCTGACATAGACCCGCCAGAGCGTGGTCATGGCCGCCGTCACGCTGATCATCGCGTCGCTGACCAGAAACGCTATCAACAAGAACCACCGCCCGCCGCGTTCGGACATCTGATGGATCGCATCGCCCGGCAAATCGCGGTGAAGCCGCCCGGTCAGCAGCCCGTAGACCGCGCCGATCAGATAGCTGGCAGGGGCTGCAAGGGCCAGGAGCGTCCAGACAAGTGCGCTGCCCGGCAAAACCGCCCAGCCTGCGACAAACAATAACAGCAAGGCGGGCGAAATCAGGCTGCGGCGCAGGTTATCGACGATTTTCCAACGGTCCAGTCCGGACAGCCGATTGGGCAGGTGCAGGCCCGATGCGCTGGGGACCCGGCGCCCCAGCCATGGCAGAAGTTGCCAGTCGCCGCGCACCCAGCGATGCAATCTCGTGGCATATTGGGGGTAAGTCTGCGGAAAATCCTCGTACAGGACGATATTGCTGACCAATGCGGCACGGCCAAGAATACCTTCAAAAAGATCATGGCTGAGGATGCTGTTTTCGGGAACGCGATCATCAAGGCTGCGCTGCATGGCGGCAATGTCGTAGATGCCTTTGCCAACGAATATCCCGGTGCCGAAGGTGTCTTGATAGACGTCCGACACCGCCCTTGAATAGATATCTATCGCGGTGTCGCCGGCGTGCAGATGCGCAAATTCAGTGCCGCCGATCGCCGCGAGAATAATCTCGATCCGCGGTTGCATGATCGTGTAACCCGACGACACACGGTCGGTCGCAGGATCAAACGCCGCCCGGTTCAGTGGATGCGCCATTGTCCCGACCAGCCGTGCCGCAGTGCCCGGTGGCAAGTTGGTATCCGCATCCAGCACAATGGCAAAAACACAGTTGCGCAGGGCGCTGATCTGACCTTTGCAAAGCGTGAATTCTGTTGCGTCATCATGCAGGACGAAGGTGTTGAACGCCTCGAGCTTGCCGCGCTTGCGTTCGCGGCCCATCCAACACCCTTCGTGCGGATTGTAGAGGCGGTCCCTGTGCATCACGTAAAACGGGCCGCCGTCCGCGTCACCGTATCGCGTGTTCAGCGCACCGATTTCTGCGGCCAGACACTGGGTGATCTTGTGGTCATCGGGGGTATGCTGCGCGTCTGCATCTGCAAAGTCCGAAAGGACGACGAAATGAAGCGCAGGGTCTGGGTTTGAGTGACGCCGGATTTCCAGTTTTTCGATGATTTGGGCAATTTCATTGCTGTCCTTGATGATCACGGGCACGATCACCGCAGTGGCAATCGCATCCGGTATCCCCGTGCTGAAATCCAGCTCCGGCAATGCCTGCGGCGTCACCAGAACGGTGATCAGCCAATGAACCAGCGTCACGCTGAGCATTGTCGCGGGCAATAGCGACAGTACGATGCCGCCCACCCACTGTGCTGCGCTGGCATCCATGGCGGACAGGTAGGCAATCGGCACGATAAACGCCGCAAGCGCCATGGCAATCAAGGCCGTCGCATACAGATGCGCCGCATGGCGGGCCGCGCTGCCGCGCACGGCGTCCAAGAAAGTCTGCCTGCAGCCGATGGCGGTTTCCAGTGCATCGCGGCCATTGTCAATCAGCCAAAACCCAACGTGATGACCGCGTTCGCCCGGCGCTGCGTCATTGGCAAGCTGGACAGCGACGGCGGCCACCTCGACCTCGGACAAGGCGCTGCGGTCGGCAAGGTGTTCAACGGTTTTGCGGTAACGGTCGCGCGATTGAAATGTCATCTGCGCATAAATGCCGGCGGGATCTGTCGCAAGGGTGGCTTCGACCCGGCTGGTCAGATCGACCAGATCCGCCCATTTTATTCCTTCCACGGCCATCAGGTTTGTGATCGCATGTGCAATCGCATCGGTGGGATCAGCATGCAGTGGATCAAGGTCAAGCGGGACCGGAGCGTGCAGTTTGGGTGTCAGCCGGGCGAACGCCTGCATCAGCATTTCGAGACTGGCCAGTCGCAGCATGGATGGCAACGCCCAGAGTTCTGCGTGGCTCAGCGCCGACACGGTCTGATAATCGTTCAGATACGACACCAGCGTTTGCGCAGACATCCGTTCGTTCGATCGGGTCGCGATATCGGTCGCAATCAAGAACACCCGCGGGGCGCTGCGGCCGCTTGGGTCGTGACCCACGGGCAGGCGCCGGTAGAACGGTCGCGGCAGATCGCTGTCCAGTCGGCGGATCGCGCGCACCACCTGATAGCTGTTATCAAGAAGCCAGTCCGCCGCCCGGTTATGCGCCGGAGGGGGATCCGCACAATAGGCCTTTGCCTTGTCCAGCCAGTCTGGCAGCAGGGACAAGCCACGATAGATGGCCAGTTCGTTGGGTGGGCCGTCGGTGACGCGCATCGCGCGCGCATAGGCCTGCACCTTTGATTGCGGATCGGCATGCAGTTTTGTTGATGTATGTGCGGTCATTGGATCGCATTTGAAGGAGGCCGGACACCTTTGGATTTCGCGTCGGTGACAATGTGTGATCCGTTCGTCCGGTGCTGTTGACGGACCATGAGGACCGGCACCTGCGCATGATCCAGAACGTAGCTTGTCACATGCCCTGAGGGAACATCAGTGTAGCCGCTTTGGCCGTGCGACGCCATGACCAGCAGGTCGACGTTTCGGCGGTTCACTGTCTCAATCAGCGCGCGCCGGACATCATCGCCTTCGACGATGGCCGTTTTGACCGAAATGCCACAGTCGTGCAGTGCGTCTTTGACGGTGTTCAGGTAGTGCCGCCCGACCTGTCGTGCCCGCTGCATCAAGCGGCCCTGCAACCTGTCCACCTCGTCGTCCGGGGGGCCGATTTGGGGCATGTCGGGTTGGGCTGTGACATGGCAAATGGTCAGCGTGGCCTTTTGCGCCTTGGCCAGTCGCACCGCCTTGGGCAATGCGCTTTCGGCGATTGATGATCCATCAAGTGGCACAAGGATTTGGCTATAGGTCTGCGGTGTCTGTGCAAAAGCGCTGCGCGGCACCATCAGGACCGAGCCGATATCGGCTTCGATGACGCGGCGCGCGACATTGCTGGCGTAAATATGCTGTGCTGTGTCGGTGTCGTGGCGACCATCATCGTGCTGCCCCGAAATAACGGTGATATCCCCGGCTTTTTCTGACGCCCGCGCGCAGATTTGATCCGTGGCATGACCTTCGAGAATGCAGATTTCGATCTCGCTGTCGGATGTCTGGTAGTGCTGTGCAAGATCGCTCAGTCGCGCGCGCGCTTCGCGCCGACGGATTTCCCAATCCACCGGGTCAAGGTGATTGGCGGCGCGGGGTTTCGCGGATTCAACGACATGCAGCAGGACCACTTTGCCACCGAATGCAGTGGCCATCGTCAGCGCATGCGGAATGACACCGGCGCACAGCTGGTTTTCGTCGATACATACCAAAAGATCGGCTGGCGGTCTGTTGTCGTGGTTCGTGCATGATGGTTCCGGCGTTGTGGACATTGGCGCGCTGGCAGTGGCAGAACTCATGGCAAACCTCGCTTTGCTTGGCGTTTCGGGTATGTCGGGCACAGGGATGGCGGCGCCCTGTCAAGGCTACGTCGATATGCCGTTCGTCAATTGATATGGGTCAACGCGCCCTGTCGGTGCCGCGCCCAAACGCGGTCTTTGTTGCGCAAAATGTTGGTGCGGGGGCGTCACAGCCCGAAAAGGCATGTCTCATCCTCGCGGGTGCGCGCAGGTGTGGCCAACTGCCGCCCGGCGTCGGCAGACTTTGGCCATTTCCGTGCCGGCAAATTTCTATCGTTGGTTTTAGTGCGTGGTTGGGGCAATCTGAGGGCGGACCAGTGATCCACCTCGGCACCACATCAATGCAGCATATGAGAGGTCGAAATTGGGTATCAGTCACCGTATCCATCTGCAAAAGCTGACGTCTGGCGATGTCATCCCGCGGGCACCGCATGTGGCGCCGGGAAAAGAATTGCCACTGCGATTGCGTGAACAGGTCCGGGCGTTGGGGCCGATGCCAAAAACCTGCTTGGAGGTTTTTGTTGATTTGGGTCTGAGCGACGGCGAAATCGCACGCTATTTTGATGTGCCGCAGGCGTGTATCACAAAGCTTTGCGATATTTGGTGCATGCGTCGCTGACGTGGCTTGGCGAAAATCGACATGTGCAGCCCCGGCTGCTGATCTGTCATTCGGCGGCCCGACGGGCCAGATCGCTGTGTGGTGTCTGGTAAAGGTAATCCCGCGTCAAAGGTACGGCGTCGATCTTTTTGGATAGCTGAAATTGAAACACGGCTTGGCGTCCATGCCGGAATGTCTGTTCACAGGCGGCCAGATAAAACCGCCACATCCGCACAAAGCGTGCATCGTAAATGCTTTGTACTTCTGCGCGGTTCTGTTCAAAGCGGTCGAACCAATGGCGGAGCGTATAGGCATAGTGCAGCCGCCAGCATTCGATATCGGCGGCCCATAAACGCGCGTTTTCAACGGATGTCATGGCTTCTGACATCGTGGGGATGTAGCCGCCGGGGAAGATGTATTTGGCAATCCAAGGGTTCGTCGCATCCGGCGGGCCAGCCCAGCCGATTGTATGGACCAGCGCAATTCCATCGGGCGACAGGCGGTCCCTGATCGTTTCGAAATAGGTATCGAAATACGGCAGGCCGACATGTTCGAACATCCCGACGGAAACGATCCGATCAAACGTGCCTTGCACGCTGCGGTAGTCGCACAGCCTGAATTCCACCTTGTCCGACAGCCCTTCACGGGCGGCGCGTGCGGTCGCGCTGGCGTGCTGTTCCTGTGACAGCGTGATGCCAAGGACCTGTACGCCGTGGTCCCGCGCAAGGGTCAGCGCCATACCCCCCCAGCCACAGCCGATGTCCAGCACCCGCATGCCGGGCGCCAGCATTAGCTTGCAGGCGATATGGTTCTTTTTCTGGATCTGGGCCTGTTCCAATGTGTCGGTCGGGTGGCGGAAATAGCCACATGAATATTGCCGGTCGTCATCAAGAAACAAATCATAAAGCCGACCCGAAAGATCGTAGTGATGCGCCACATTGCGTTTTGAACGCGTGACGATGTTGTTTTGCGCAACATGCCGCAGGGCGATCCGGAGTTTCAAAAGCGGCTTTTGCCACCAGACCCGCGGTGCCGCATTCAGGTTCCGCACGATCATGGCGAGAAAACCCTGAATATCGTCCCCATCAATGCTGAGAGAGCCGTTCATGTAGGCCTGGCCAAGGGCGAGTTCGGGATTTAGCACCAGATGCCGGACAGTGGCGGTGTCGTGCAGGCGCACTGACAGCGGCGCACCGTGCCCGTCGCCGTAATGACGCAGGCCACCGGACGGCATCGCAACAGTCAGCGCACCGTGTCGCAGCATGGATTTCAACATCCTGTCAAGGGCTGCTTGCCACATCTGATTTCCCTTCGGCTTGGGTGTCAAAGCTGTAAGACCACACAGATCAATCTGTTGTCGGCGACTTGGCCGCGTTTATCCGTAGCAGGGGCGGCGTCATGCAAATTGAGCGAAATCAAAGCGTCCTTGGTCATTGCGCTTAGAAATCACGTAAGGATGGAGGGTTTCATGATGTCGGACACGATAGCCAAAATGCACCAGGACAATCGCGTCATCGTGGCGAAATTGGGCGAAGTCGCCGATTTGCTGGACCAACAGGGGGCCGATCCGTTCAGGGTCAGGGCCTATCGGGAGGCGGCCGCGTATATCTCGGATTTACCGATGCCACTTCGCACGGTTTTTGCGTCGGGTGGCTCAAGGGCTTTGGAAGCCTTGCCGACGATTGGCCCTTCGATTGCCACTGCGATCATCGAAATTCTGCAGACCGGGGATTTGCGGCTGCGCGACACGTTGCGCGGCGGCCTTGACCCCGAAACGCTGTTTCAGACCGTGCCGCAGATCGGGCCGCACCTTGCCGCGATCATCCACGACAGGCTGGATATCAATACGCTGGAAGCATTGGAGGTCGCGGCCCATGATGGCAGGCTTGCTGAACTGCCCGGTTTCGGACCGCGCCGGGTGCGCGGTGTGCAATATGCGCTGGCCGAACTTCTGGCGCGGCGCAAACGCATTGGCGCCGCGCCGCTATCCCCCAATCCTCCGATTGCGCAGACGCTGGACGTCGACCGGGAATATCGTCAACGCGCAGCGGACGGGTCATTGCCGATGATCGCGCCGCAACGGTTTAACCCAGACCAGAGGGCCTGGTTGCCAATTTTGCACACCGAAAGGGGCGACTGGCACTTTACCGCACTGTATTCGAACACGTTGCAGGCACATCGGTTGCAACGCACAAAGGACTGGATCGTGATCCGGTACGAAAAAGACAACGAGGGGGCGGCCCAGTGTACGGTCGTCACAGAGCACCGCGGTGATCTGGCGGGCAAGCGTGTCATTCGTGGGCACGAAGCGGCCTGCGCCGATCATTATGCCAAAGAACGTGCTGTGTCGCCTCAATGATCTTGTGGGCGGTCATGGGTCCATATGCCGGGGTGGATGAAACGGGCGCCTGATTTTCGACGAACTGGGTTGGGGCGTGGCCCGCCTCGGCGATGGACCGGGGCGGTATCGCATGGCGCTTCATGATCTGGTCACGCGATATAAGCAGCCATGCAGCCCCTCTGGGCCGCATTTTTCGACGTCTCATCAAAGGCTACCTGCCGACGGGTCATGACAAGGCCGCCGCGTCAGTTTTTTGCGGGGGCGAAGATGTCGGCGTATTGGTCCCGCAGGATATTTTTTTGCAGCTTGCCCATGGCGTTGCGCGGAAATGCGTCAACCACGATCAGCTTTTTGGGCAGCTTGAAACGGGCCAGTGTGTCACCCAAAGATGCCATGATCGCGTCCACCGAAGGTGTCGCGCCGGGCGCCGGCACCAGCAGGCCAATCGGGCTTTCGCCAAAGTCGGGATGGGGCACACCGATGACCGCGCTTTCAAGCACGCCGGGCTGCGCGTCGAGGACCAGTTCGATCTCTTTGGGGTATATGTTGTACCCCCCCGAGATGATCAGGTCCTTGTTGCGTCCAACGATACTGACATAGCCCTGATCGTCGATCCGCGCGAGATCGCCGGTGATAAAGAACCCGTCGGGGCGCAGTTCTTCGGCGGTCTTTTCCGGCATCTGCCAGTAGCCTTTGAAGACATTCGGCCCGCGCACCTCGATCTGGCCGATTTCACCCTGCGGGACCTCTTTGCCTGTCGTTGGATCGGTGATCTTCAACTCGACGCCCGGCAGCGGAAAGCCCACGGTGCCCGCGCGGCGTTCGCCATCGTAGGGGTTGGAGGTGTTCATGTTGGTTTCGGTCATCCCGTAGCGTTCCAGAATCCGGTGACCGGTCCGTTCTTCAAAGCGCATGTGCGTTTCGGTCAGCAGCGGCGCGGACCCGGACACAAAAAGCCGCATATGTGCGGTCAGCGCGGCGGTGAAGCGCGGATCGTCAAGCAGCCGTGTGTAGAACGTGGGCACGCCCATCATCGTGGTTGCTTGCGGCATATGCGCGATCATTTGATCTAGGTCGAATTTGGGCAGAAATATCATCGACCCGCCCGCGATCAGGGTGATGTTGGTGGCCACAAACAGCCCGTGGGTATGAAAGATCGGCAGGGCATGCAGCAGGACGTCCTGCGCGGTAAAGCGCCAGTACCTTGCAAGAGTCTGCGCGT